>Ga0209051_1000233_pt1 | contig 93339 bp, 69 predicted proteins | sample AraplaCvi_mMS_r2_2_FD_184286 | JGI IMG/M metagenome (GOLD analysis project Ga0209051, IMG submission 184286) | Arabidopsis root microbial communities from North Carolina, USA - plate scrape MF_Cvi_mMS_r2 (SPAdes) (version 2) | ecosystem: Host-associated > Plants > Roots > Endosphere | place...
CGTACGCCCAGGGCGACGAGACCCTGAACGTCACCGTCACCAACCAGTCGGGTGGCAACTTCGAGTCGCTGAACACCGCCGGCACCGCGACCACCACCGTCACCGACGATCTCGACGCCACCGTCGTCACCGTCACGCCGTCGGCCACCACGGTGACCGAAGGCGGTTCCATCGCCTACACGGTCTCGGTCAACAACCCCGTCACCGGCACCCCGTTCTCGGTCACGCTGTCGAACGGCCAGACGATCATCATCCCGGTCGGCGCCAGCTCGGCCACCGGCGCGGCGGTCAACGTGCGTCCGGACGACGCCTACGCCCAGGGCAGCGTCAACACGGTCGTCTCGATCAACGGCACGTCGGGTGGCAACTACGAAGCGGTCACCACCACCTCGACCGCCACGACCGCCGTGGTCGACGACAACGACCCGACCACGCTGACGATCACCCCGTCAGCCGCCTCGGTCACCGAAGGTGGTTCGATCACCTACACCGTCACGCTCAGCAACGCCGTCCAAGGCGCGCCGCTGGTGCTGACGCTGTCGAACGGCCAGACGGTCACCATCCCCGTCGGCCAGACCCAGGGCACCTCGGCCGCGTTCGCCGTGCGCGCGGACGATGCCTATGTGCAGGGCACCGACACCCTGAACGTCACCGTCACGAACCAATCCGGCGGCAACTTCGAGTCGCTGAACACCGCGGGCACCGCGACCACCACCGTCACCGACGACGCCGATGAAACCGTCGTGACCGTCTCGCCGTCGGTCACCACCGTCGCCGAGGGCGGCACCATCACCTACACGGTGTCGGTGAACCACCCGGTCACCGGCAGCGACTTCACGGTCACGCTGTCGAACGGCCAGGTCCTCACGATCCCCGTGGGCCAGAGCTCCGTCACCGGCCCGGCCATCGCCGTCCGTCCGGACGACGCGCAAGCCCAGGGCAACGTCGACACGGTCGTCTCGATCAACACCACGTCCGGTGGCAACTACGAGGCCATCGACAAGACGTCCACGGCCACCACGACCGTCACCGACGGCGGCGACCCGACGACGCTCACGATCACCCCGTCGGCGGCCTCCGTCACCGAAGGTGGTTCGATCACCTACACCGTCACGCTCAGCAGCGCCGTCGCCGGCTCGCCGCTGGTGCTCACGCTGTCCAACGGCCAGACCGTCACCATTCCGGTCGGCCAGACCCAGGGCGCCTCGGCCGCCTTCGCCGTGCGCGCCGACGATGCCTACGTGCAGGGCACCGACACCCTGAACGTCACCGTCACGAACCAGTCCGGCGGCACCTTCGAATCGCTGAACACCGCCGGCACCGCGACCACCACCGTCACCGACGATCTCGACGCCACCGTCGTCACCGTCACCCCCTCGGCCACCACGGTGACCGAAGGCGGTTCCATCTCGTACACGGTCTCGGTCAACAACCCCGTCACCGGCAGCCCGTTCTCTGTCACGCTGTCCAACGGCCAGACGATCATCATCCCGGTCGGCTCCAGCTCGGCCACCGGTGCGGCCGTGAACGTGCGCCCCGATGACGCCCATGCCCAGGGCAGCGTCAACACCGTCGTGTCGATCAACGGCACGTCGGGTGGCAACTACGAAGCGGTCACCACCACCTCGACCGCCACCACCGCCGTCGTCGACGACAACGACCCGACCACGCTCACCATCACCCCGTCGGCCACCTCGGTCACCGAAGGCGGCTCGATCACCTACACCGTCACGCTGAGCAACGCCGTTCAAGGCTCGCCGCTGGTGCTGACGCTGTCCAACGGCCAGACCGTCACCATTCCGGTCGGCCAGACCCAGGGCACCTCGGCCGCCTTCGCCGTGCGCGCCGACGACGCGTACGCCCAGGGCGACGAGACCCTGAACGTCACCGTCACCAACCAGTCGGGTGGCAACTTCGAGTCGCTGAACACCGCCGGCACCGCGACCACCACCGTCACGGACGACGCCGACGAAACCGTCGTCACCGTCACGCCGTCCGTCTCGACGGTCGCCGAAGGCGGCGCCATCACCTACACCGTCTCGGTCAACCACGAGGTCAAGGGCAGCGACTTCACCGTCACGCTGTCCAACGGCCAGACGATCACCATCCCGGTGGGCGCCAGCTCGGCCACCGGTGCAGCCGTCAACGTGCGTCCGGACGACGCCTACGCGCAAGGCACGGTCAACACCGTCGTCTCGATCAGCGGCACGTCGGGTGGCAACTTCGAGGCGGTCAACACCGCGTCGACCGCCACGACCGCCGTCACCGACGACAACGACCCGACCACGCTGACGATCACGCCCTCGGCCACCTCGGTCACCGAAGGCGGCTCGATCACCTACACCGTCACCCTCAGCAACGCCGTCACCGGCACCCCGCTGGTGCTGACGCTGTCCAACGGCCAGACCGTCACGATCCCCGTCGGCCAGACCCAGGGCACCTCGGCCGCGTTCGCCGTCCGCGCCGACGACGTGTACGTGCAGGGCAACGAAACGCTGAACGTCACGGTCACCAACCAGTCCGGTGGCAACTTCGAATCGCTGAACACCGCCGGCACCGCGACCACCACCGTCACCGACGATCTCGACCAGACCGTCGTCACGGTGACGCCGTCGTCCACGACCGTCGTGGAAGGCGGGGCCATCAGCTACACGGTCTCGGTCAACCACGAGGTCAAGGGCAGCGACTTCACCGTCACGCTGTCCAACGGCCAGACCATCATCATCCCGGTCGGCGCCAGCTCGGCCACGGGCGCGGCGATCAACGTGCGCCCCGATGACGTCTACGCCCAGGGCAGCGTCAACACGGTCGTCTCGATCAACAGCACCTCGGGCGGCAACTTCGAGGCGGTCGACACCACCTCGACCGCCACGACCGCCGTCACCGACGACAACGACCCGACCACGCTGACGATCACCCCGTCGGCCACCTCGGTCACCGAAGGTGGCTCGATCACCTACACCGTCACCCTCAGCAACGCCGTCCAAGGCACGCCGCTGGTGCTCACGCTGTCGAACGGCCAGACCGTGACCATTCCGGTCGGCCAGACCCAGGGCACCTCGGCCGCCTTCGCTGTCCGCGCCGACGACGTGTACGTGCAGGGCAACGAAACGCTGAACGTCACCGTCACGAACCAGTCCGGCGGCAACTTCGAGTCGCTGAACACCACCGGCACCGCGACCACCACCGTCACCGACGATCTCGACCAGACCGTCGTCACGGTGACGCCGTCGTCCACGACCGTCGTGGAAGGCGGGTCGATCAGCTACACGGTCTCGGTCAACCACGAGGTCAAGGGCAGCGACCTCTCCGTCGTGCTCTCGAACGGCCAGACGATCGTCATCCCCGTGGGCTCCAGCTCCGCCACCGGCCCGGCGGTCGCCGTGCGCCCCGCGGACGCACAGGCCCAGGGCGACGTCGACACCGTCGTCAAGATCGACGGCACGTCGGGTGGCAACTTCGAAGCCGTGGACACCACGTCCACCGCGACGACCACCGTCACCGACAGCGGCGCCGCCACGACGCTGACGATCACCCCATCGGCGGCCTCCGTCGTCGAAGGGGGCTCGATCACCTACACCGTCACGCTGAGCAACGCCGTCCAGGGCTCGCCGCTGGTGCTGACCCTGTCCAACGGCCAGACCGTCACGATCCCCGTGGGCCAGACCCAGGGCACGACCGGCGCGTTCGCCGTGCGCCCCGACGACGCCTACATCCAGGGCAACCAGACCCTGAACGTCACCGTTTCCTCGCAGTCCGGCGGCAACTTCGATTCGCTGAACACCGCCGGCACGGCCACCACCGTCGTCACCGACGATGCCGACCAGACCGTCGTCACCCTGACCCCGTCGGCCACCACCGTGACCGAAGGTGGCTCCATCGCGTACACGGTGTCGGTCAACAACCCGGTCACGGGCACCCCGTTCGCCGTCACGCTGTCCAACGGCCAGACGATCATCATCCCGGTGGGCTCCAGCTCGGCCACCGGTGCGGCGGTCAACGTGCGTCCGGACGATGCCTATGCGCAAGGCAGCGTGAACACCGTGGTGTCGATCAACGGCACCTCGGGTGGCAACTTCGAAGCGGTCAACACCGCGTCGACCGCCACGACGGCCGTCGTCGACGACAACGATCCGACCACCCTGACGATCACGCCGTCCGCGGCCTCCGTCGTCGAAGGCGGCTCCATCACCTACACCGTCACCCTCAGCAACGCGGTCCAGGGGTCGCCGCTGGTGCTGACGCTGTCGAACGGCCAGACCGTCACCATTCCCGTGGGCCAGACCCAGGGCACCTCGGCCGCGTTCGCCGTCCGTCCCGACGATGCCTACGTCCAGGGCAACCAGGCGCTCAACGTCACCGTCACGAACCAGTCGGGTGGCAACTTCGAGTCGCTGAACACCGCCGGCACGGCGACCACCACCGTCACCGACGATGCCGACCAGACCGTCGTCACCCTGACCCCGTCGGCCACCACCGTGACCGAAGGTGGCTCCATCGCGTACACGGTGTCGGTCAACAACCCGGTCACGGGCACCCCGTTCGCCGTCACGCTGTCCAACGGCCAGACGATCATCATCCCGGTGGGCGCCAGCTCGGCCACGGGCGCGGCGATCAACGTGCGTCCGGACGATGCCTATGCGCAAGGCAGCGTCAACACCGTGGTGTCGATCAACAGCACCTCGGGCGGCAACTTCGAGGCGGTCAACACCACCTCGACGGCCACCACCGCCGTCGTCGACGACAACGACCCGACCACGCTGACGATCGCGCCGTCCGCGGCCTCGGTTGTCGAAGGCGGTTCGATCACCTACACGGTCACCCTCAGCAACGCCGTGCAGGGCTCGCCGCTGGTCCTCACGCTGTCGAACGGCCAGACCGTCACCATTCCCGTGGGCCAGACCCAGGGCACCTCGGCCGCCTTCGCCGTGCGCCCGGACGACGCCTACATCCAGGGCAACCAGACGCTCAACGTCACCGTCACGAACCAGTCCGGCGGCAACTTCGAATCGCTGAACACCAACGGGTCGGCCTCCACCGTCGTCACCGACGATGCCGACCAGACGGTCGTCACCCTCACGCCGTCGGCGACGACCGTGACCGAGGGCGGTTCCATCGCGTACACGGTCTCGGTCAACAACCCCGTCACCGGCACCCCGTTCTCGGTCACGCTCTCGAACGGCCAGACGATCATCATCCCGGTGGGCGCCAGCTCGGCCACGGGCGCGGCGATCAACGTCCGCCCCGATGACGCCTATGCCCAAGGCAGCGTCAACACCGTCGTGTCGATCAACGGCACCTCGGGTGGCAACTTCGAAGCGGTCAACACCGCGTCGACCGCCACGACGGCCGTCGTCGACGACAACGATCCGACCACCCTGACGATCACGCCGTCCGCGGCCTCCGTCGTCGAAGGCGGTTCCATCACCTACACCGTCACCCTCAGCAACGCGGTCCAGGGGTCGCCGCTGGTCCTCACGCTGTCGAACGGCCAGACCGTCACCATCCCGGTCGGCCAGACCCAGGGCACCTCGGCCGCGTTCGCCGTGCGCCCGGACGACGCCTACATCCAGGGCAACCAGACGCTCAACGTCACCGTCACGAACCAGTCCGGCGGCAACTTCGAGTCGCTGAACACCACGGGCACCGCGACCACCACCGTCACCGACGACGCCGACCAGACGGTCGTCACCGTCACCCCGTCGGCCACCACCGTGACCGAAGGCGGCTCCATCACCTACACCGTCTCGGTCAACAACGAAGTCAAGGGCACCCCGTTCTCGGTCACGCTCTCCAACGGCCAGACGATCATCATCCCGGTCGGCGCCAGCTCGGCCACCGGCGCCGCGGTTCCGGTGCGTCCGGACGATGCCTACGCCCAGGGCAGCGTCAACACCGTCGTGTCGATCAACAGCACCTCGGGCGGCAACTTCGAGGCGGTCAACACCACCTCGACGGCCACCACCGCCGTCGTCGACGACAACGACCCGACCACGCTGACGATCACGCCGTCGGCGGCCTCCGTCGTCGAAGGCGGTTCGATCACCTACACCGTCACCCTCAGCAACGCCGTCCAGGGCTCGCCGCTGGTGCTCACGCTGTCGAACGGCCAGACCGTCACCATTCCCGTCGGCCAGACCCAGGGCACCTCGGCCGCGTTCGCCGTGCGCCCCGACGACGCCTACATCCAGGGCAACCAGACGCTCAACGTCACCGTCACGAACCAGTCGGGCGGCAACTTCGAGTCGCTGAACACCACCGGCACCGCGACCACCACCGTCACGGACGACGCCGACCAGACCGTCGTGACCGTCGCCCCGTCGGCCACCACGGTGACCGAAGGCGGTTCGATCGCCTACACGGTCTCGGTGAACAACCCGGTCACCGGCTCGCCCTTCTCGGTCACGCTCTCCAACGGCCAGACGATCATCATCCCGGTGGGCGCCAGTTCGGCCACCGGTGCGGCCGTGAACGTGCGCCCGGACGACGTGTATGCCCAAGGCACCGTCAACACGGTCGTGTCGATCAACGGCACGTCCGGCGGCAACTTCGAAGCGGTCAACACCGCGTCGACCGCCACGACGGCCGTCGTCGACGACAACGATCCGACCACCCTGACGATCACGCCCTCGGCGGCCTCCGTCATCGAAGGCAGCTCGATCACCTACACCGTCACCCTCAGCAACGCCGTCCAGGGCTCGCCGCTGGTGCTCACGCTGTCGAACGGCCAGACGGTCACGATCCCGGTCGGCCAGACCCAGGGCACCTCGGCTGCCTTCGCCGTGCGCCCGGACGACGCCTACATCCAGGGCAACCAGACCCTGAACGTCACCGTCACGAACCAGTCGGGTGGCAACTTCGAATCGCTGAACACCGCCGGCACCGCGACCACCGTCGTCCGGGACGACGCGGACGCGACCACGGTCACCGTGACCCCGTCGGCCACCACCGTCACCGAGGGCGGGTCCATCTCGTACACGGTGTCGGTCAGCAACCCGGTCACCGGCACGCCGTTCGCGGTCACGCTGTCCAACGGCCAGACCATCACCATCCCGGTGGGCTCCAGCTCGGCCACCGGTGCCGCGGTCGCGGTACGTCCGGACGACGCCTACGCCCAAGGCAGCGTCAACACGGTCGTGTCGATCAGCGGCACCTCCGGCGGCAACTTCGAAGCGGTCAACACCGCGTCGACCGCGACGACCGCCGTCGTCGACGACAACGACCCGACCACCCTGACCATCACCCCGTCGGCGGCCTCCGTCGTCGAAGGTGGCTCGATCACCTACACCGTCACGCTCAGCAACGCCGTCACCGGCTCGCCCGTGGTGCTGACGCTGTCGAACGGCCAGACCGTCACCATCCCGGTTGGCCAGACCCAGGGCACGTCGGCGGCGTTCGCCGTGCGCCCCGACGACGCCTACGTCCAGGGCAACCAGACGCTGAACGTCACCGTCACGAACCAGTCGGGCGGCAACTTCGAGTCGCTGAACACCGCCGGCACCGCGACCACCACGGTCACGGACGATGCCGACCAGACCGTCGTCACCGTCACCCCGTCGGCCACCACGGTGGTCGAAGGCGGTTCCATCGCCTACACGGTGTCGGTCAACAACCCGGTCACCGGCTCGCCGTTCTCGGTCACGCTGTCCAACGGCCAGACGATCACGATCCCGGTGGGCTCGAGCTCGGCCACCGGCGCGGCGATCAACGTGCGCCCGGACGACGCGTACGCCCAAGGCACCGTCAACACGGTCGTGTCGATCAGCAGCACGTCGGGTGGCAACTTCGAAGCGATCGACAAGACCTCGACCGCCACCACCGCCGTCACCGACGACAACGACGTCACCCGCATCAGCATCACCGGCGACACGTCGGTGACCGAAGGCGACACCGCCCACTACACGCTGACGCTGACGAACCCGCCCACCAGCGCGGTGACGGTCACGCTGACCTACACCGGCACCGCCGCGAACGGCGTCGACTTCACCGGCCAGACCACGGTCACGATCCCGGCGAACTCGTCGAGCGTGAACTTCGACATCGCCACCATCGACGACGCGCTGATCGAAGGCGCCGAGAACTTCACCGTCACCATCGGCTCGGCCACCGGCGGCGGCTTCGAGGGCCTCGCCGTCAACCCGGCGAGCAGCGCGGTCACCACCACCATCGTCGACAACGACTTCCCGTCCCTGCTGGTGACGAGCCCCACCGTCGCCGAATCGGTGCCGTTCATGGTGTTCGAGGTCAAGCTGAGCGCCCCCTCGCCCACCGCCACCAGCATCAGCCTGGCGCTGGCGAACGGCACGGCCACCGGCGGCGGCGTCGACTACGGCTCGACCACGGCCAACAACCTCCAGATCTCCACCGACGGTGGCCTGACCTGGAAGAATGGCACCACGTACACCTTCGCCGTCAATGGCGCCACGTCGGTGCTCGTGCGCACGCCGATCGTCAACGACACCATCGACGAGGCGAACGAGACCTTCTCGCTGGTCGCGACGGTCACCGCCGGCACGCTGGCGACACCGACCGCCACCGGCACGGCCACCATCCTCGACAACGACCCGACGATGTCGATCGCGCCGATCTCGGTGAACGAGGACGCCGGCTTCGCGCAGTTCGAGGTCAAGCTCAGCCACGGCTCGCCCAACGCGACCACCGTGGGCCTCGCGCTCGGCAACGGCACCGCCACCGGCGGCGGCGTGGACTTCGGGTCCACCACGGCCAACAACCTGCAGGTGTCGACCGACGGCGGCCAGACCTGGACCAACGCCACCTCGGCCACCTTCGCGGCCAACACCACCTCGGTGCTCGTGCGCACGCCGATCGTCAACGACACGATCTACGAAGGCAACGAGACCTTCACGCTGACCGCGACCACCACGTCGGGCAGCACGGCCAACGCGTCGGCGCAGGCCGTGGCCACGATCATCGACAACGACACCGCCGCGCCGGTGATCGACCTCGACGCCAACAACTCGAGTGGCGCCACCGGTGCGAACTACGCCGTGACGTTCACCGAGAAGCAGCCGGGCTCGGGCGTGTCGATCGCCGACTCCGACATGACCATCACGGATGCCGACAGCACGATGCTGACCGGCGCGACCGTGACGCTGACGAACCGCCTGGCCGGGGACGCGCTGAACCTCGGCAACTCCGTTGGCGGCATCCAGGTCAACGCGATCAACAACGCCGGCAGCATCGTCCTGCAGCTCTCGGGTTCGGGCACCCTCGCCCAGTACATCGAGCGCATCCGCAACATCACGTTCACCAACAACAGCGACAACCCGAGCGACACGCCGCGCATCATCACCGTCTCGGTGACCGACGGCGTGAACACCAGCAACATCGCGACGACCACCGTCAACGTGGTGCCGGTGAACGATCCGCCGGAAGGCCGCGACATCACCCTCACGACGCTCGAGGACACGCCGATCACGCTGTCGCTCTCCCACTTCCTGATGAAGGACGCGGAAGAAGGCGCGAACGCCAACCCGACCACGGTGCGCATCGACACGCTGCCCACCAACGGCACGCTGTACCTCAACGGCGTCGCCGTGACCTCGGGCATCGTCGTGACCGCTGCGCAGATCACGGGCGGCCAGCTGACCTTCGCGCCGAACCCGGACGACAACGGCGCCGACTACTCGAAGTTCACGTTCAGCGTGGGCGACGCGAAGGGCGCCTACGACCTCGCGCCGAACACGGTGACGGTCAACGTGAACGCCGTCAGCGACGGCGCCCCGGTGGCCGCGGCGGACTTCTTCCGCACGAACGTCGGCACGCCGATCATCCTGACGAAGGCGCAGCTGCTCGCCAACGACACGCTGCTCGACCACGCCCGCATCACCAGCGTGAGCGCCGGCACGGGCGGCACCCTCGTGAGCAACGCCGACGGCACCTACACGTTCACGCCGAGCGTCGCGGGCAACGGCTCGTTCACCTACACGCTGACGGACGACGACGGCCAGACCAGCACCGCCACGGTGACCATCGCCGCCTCGCAGGCGCGCGACGACTTCGCCACGGTGCACGAAAGCGCGCTCACCGGCGGCACGGGTGGCGGCACCACCGTCGCCACGGGCTCGCTGATCGCCAACGACACGGGCGCCACCTCGGTGTCGTACGTCAAGTTCGGCGGCACCACCTACAACATCGCGAGCGGCGGCTCGGTCACCATCAGCAGCCCGCTGGGCAAGCTCGTGGTGCAGTCCGACGGCACGTACACGTACACGCTGCAGACCAACGCGAACAACAACACCGCGGCCAGCGACTTGTCCGTGGCCGAGGACTTCACGTACAAGCCGAACAACGGCGCCGAAGCCGTGCTGCACGTCGACATCGTCGACGACAAGCCGCAGGTGGCCGACCACACGGTGAACGTGTCGCAGGTCCCGCTGCCCAACTACAACCTCGTGCTGGTGCTCGACATCTCGGGCAGCATGACCACCACCGCGTATGGCGGCCTGGTGCGCAGCGTGGACGCCAACGGCAACCAGACGGGCACCACCACCCGCCTGGCCATGGCCAAGGCCGCGCTGATCGAACTGGTCGAGCAGTACTACAGCCAGGCCCAGTCGGTCTCGGTCAAGATCGTCACGTTCTCGAGCACGGCCACCACGCTGAACAACGGCAACGCCTACACGACGCTGGCCGCGCTGAAGGCCGCGATCAACGGCATCGCGGGCACCACCAGCGGCGGCACCGACTACGAGGCGGCCCTCGCGGAGGCGCAGAAGGCGTACGGCACCGTCAACAAGAACGTCACCAACACCACGTACTTCGTGTCCGACGGCGCGCCGGGGGAAGGCAACACCGCGGCCCAGACGGCGATCTACAACACGTTCACGACCGCGAACGGCGTCAACTCGTACGCCGTCGGCATCGGCACCGGCATCTCCAGCACGACCGCCCTCGACAACATCCACAACGTGGACAGCGACGGCAACGGCGTGAAGGACAGCGCCGTGCTCGTCACGGACCTGAACCAGCTGAGCTCGTCGCTGCTGGCCACCGTGCCGCCGGCGTACGGCGGCAACGTGGTCTCGACGTCGGGCAGCGCGATCGGCAGCGCCTTCGGCGCCGACGGCGGCCAGGTGGTCACGGTGCAGATGACGCTCGCCGGCAAGCTGGTGACGTTCACCTACGACCCGGCCACGAACAAGATCTCGCAGAGCGGCACCACGACCACGATCAGTGGCGACCTGCTCACGGTGAACAGCAGCAACGGTTTCACGAAGGGCACCCTGCTCTTCAACTTCAGCACCGGCAACTACACCTACTACACGAACGGCACGGCCGCGAACGGCGAGAGCTTCACGCTGACCTTCACCGCGAAGGACGGCGACGGCGACGTCACGGCGCCCACGAACCTCAACTTCGTGATCGCCAACGGCTCGCCCATCGCCCGCCCGGACACGGACACGCTGGACATCAACCAGACGCACCTCGAAGGCAACGTGATCACCGGCGCCGGCACGGACGGCGGCCTGGCCGTCGGCAGCTCGGTGGCCAGCTTCTCGGCCAAGGGCGACGGTGTCGACTCCGCGGTGGACAACGCCAAGGTCTCGAGCATCCTGTTCAAGGGCCAGACCTACGACCTGACCAAGAACAGCACGGGCACGGGCGCGGGCTTCAGCTACGTCATCAACAACGGCCAGCTGACGTGGACGGGCACGGGCTCGGGCAACGCCGGCAGCAAGCTCGTCTTCAGCAAGACGGGCTACTACGACTACACCCCGCCCACCGCGGCGATGTCGGACACGCCGCACAAGCCGGCCGTGACCAACACCTACAGCACCACCGCCTCGCTGACGAACGGCGCGAACGGCGTGACGCTCACCGCGTTCAACCAGAACGGCACGGCGGGCAACGTGGTGCTCAACTCGGGCAACAACACGACCGGCCTGGGCGTCTCGTCGAACACCGCCGCCAGCAGCCTCGCGGCGCTGGAGCGCCTCGTGTTCACCTTCTCGCAGTCCTCGCACCCGCAAGGCGTGCAGGCCGTGAAGTTCAACATCGCCACGGGCAGCAACCTCGACAATTCGACCAGCATCGTCAGCGCCCTGACGTACACGATGTACGACGTGGCCGGCGTGCTGCTGGGCCAGTTCGTCAGCTCGGCGGAAGGCACCGTGACGCTGCCCACCGAGTACGGCAACATCGGCCGCATCGAAGTGGAGGCGAACAGCCCGGCCACCGCGTACATCTCGGGCGTCACGTTCGAGAGCATCACGCCGAACAACACGGCGACGGCGGTCGAACCCACGGTCGTCGGCTACACGCTGACGGACGATGACGGCCAGAGCAGCAGCTCGACGCTCACGCTCAACGTGATCTCGAACAACCTGTACGGCACGGGCGGCAACGACACCATCCTCGGGACCGCGGCCAACGACCACATCCAGGGCGGCGCCGGCAACGACGTCATCCACGGCGGAGCGGGCCACGACATCCTCGAGGGCGGCCTCGGCAACGACATCCTGAACGGCAACGACGGCAACGACATCCTGCGTGGCGGTGAAGGCAACGACACCCTCGACGGAGGCGCCGGCCGCGACATCCTCGTGGGCGGCAAGGGCAACGACGTCCTCACGGGCGGCCTGGACTCCGACGTCTTCCGCTGGGAGTTCGCCGACCAGGGCGTCAAGGGCGCCCCGGCCGTCGACACGGTGACCGACTTCAACACCGCCGCGGTCTCCGCCGGCGGCGACGTGCTCGACCTGCGCGACCTGCTGCAGGGCGAGACGTCCATGGGCGCGGCCACGGGCAACCTGACCAACTACCTGCACTTCCAGATCGAGACGGCGGCGGACAACACCACGTCGACCACGATCCAGATCAGCACGACGGGTGGCTTCTCGGGCGGCTACAACGCCGGCGCGGTGGACCAGGTCATCAAGCTCGCGGGCGTGGACCTGGCGACCGGTGGGTTGAACTCGGACCAGCAGATCATCCAGGACCTCCTGAACAAGTCCAAACTCATCGTCGATGGGAATTAAGGCCCCCCAGTCGGCTGGCGCCTCCTGCCCCCGAGGGGCGCCGCGGGTCGCCCGGGAAACCCGGGCTCGCGCGTGGCTTGATGGGTCGGCTCGCTGCGCGCTCGCCTCTCCGCGAGCGCGCGGGCGATGCGGGCCATTGCGCGCTGCGCGCGCTCGGCCCAGGCCTGTCATCCCGGCGAACGCCGGGATCACGGCGGTGGACGTGCGAAGGCCGTGTCCTCACGACACGGCCAGGGTCCCGGCGTTCGCCGGGACGACGGGCTCTTCAGGTGATCAGAGCTTCGCGCTGATGTGCGGGCCCGTGGCGCCGTCGACGCCGCATTCCCACAGGCGCTGCAGGTCTAGCTCGTCGGTGACACCTTCCGCGAACACCTGCAGCGACAGGCCGTGCAGCAGGGTCACCGTGCCGCGCACGAAGGTCGCGCGGTTCTCGTCGGTGCCGATGTCGCGCACGATGGAGGCGTCGAGCTTCACGTAGTCGAGCCCGGCCTCGAAAAGGCGCGGGATCTGCCCGAGGCGGGCGCCGGCGTGTTCGAGGCCGATGCGCACGCCGATCGGGCGCAGCTGGCGGCTGAGTTCCTGCAGCAGGTGGAAGTGTTCGACGGCCGCGGTTTCCGCGACCTCGAGCCAGATCAGGCGCGCCGCGCGCGGCGCGGCCCACAGCAGTGCCCGCAGGCGCGGGGCGAAGCTGCTGTCGGTGAGCGACGCCGGGGACAGGTTCACGCAGCGCGGCTGGCCGTCGCGGGTCGCGTCCATCAGCGCCAGCGCCAGCGCGCGTTCGTCCACGTCCACCGTGAGGCGGCTGCGCACGGCGAGCGGCAGCCAGCGGGCAGCGGCCTCGAACGGGCCGCCGGCCTCGAGCTGCATGCGCAGCGGGCATTCGAGGTGGATGGCCTGCATGCGGCTGTCGACCACCGGGAAGCTCACGAGCCGCACGCGGTCGTGCACCAGGGCCTCGCGGATGCGCTGGCGCCATGCGCCTTCGCCCAGCAGCGCGATGGCGGGCGACGCCTCGCTCGCGAGTTCGACGGCGAACGGGCCCACGGCCTCGGCCCGGGCCAGCGCCCCGTCGGCCGAACCCATGACCTGGGCGAGCGTCATGTCGCGGCGCAGCTCCACGGCGCCCACGGCCACCGCGGCGCCCGCGCCGATCGACGGCAGTACCTGCCGCAGCGCATCGGCCAGCGCCTGCGCCGTCTCGCGGGCCACGTTGGGCACCGGCAGGCACAGCGCGAAGTCGGACCCGTTGAGCCGGCCGAGGAAACAGCCCTCGACCCGTTCGGTGTACGGCCGCAGCGCCTGCGCGATGGTGGTGATCATGCGGTCGGCCGCGGCGTGGCCCAGCGTGCGGTTGATGCCCGCGAGGTCCAGCACGCGCAGCAGCACGAGGCCGCCGTCGGCCGTGCCGTCCTCGCGCTGCAGCGCGGCGCCCAGCTGGCCGAGGAAGTGGGCACGGTTCGACAGGCCCGTGAGCGTGTCGCAGTTGGCCTGGCGGTGCAGCGCGTCGAGCTGCGCGGCCTGGGTCTGGAAGGCCACGCGCAGGCGCTCGACCATCGTGTTCATCGCCAGCGTGAGCCGCTGCAGCTCGGGCACGTTCGGCGCCTCGACCGTGACGAACTCGCCCTTCACCAGCGACTGGGCCTGGCCCACCGTGGTGTCGATGGGCTTGCGGATGCGACGGACCACGAGCGTGCCGAGGCCGCCCGCGATCAGGCCCACCACCGCGAGCGCGAGCGCCGAACGCACGCTGCTGCGCCACAGTTCGTCGACCGCGAAGGCCGACTGGCTCTCCACCTCGACCTGGCCCAGCGCGCGCCAACCGTCCGACACCTGCGCGAGCCCCGGGCTCGATTCGATGTGCACCAGGCCCGCGAACCACGCCGGGGCCTTGGCCGGGCCCACGGTGGCCTCGCGCACGAATTTCACCTTGCCGTCGGTGCCCGTCAGGCGCACGCGCCGGTAGAAGCCGGTGTCGAACTGGGCGGACATCATCAGGTCCATCAGCTCCTGGTCGCCCTTCTGCTGCGACAGGGCCAGCGCGAGCGAGGTCGCGTTGTCCGAGTTCTTGAGCTGCAGCTGGGTCTCGAGGTAGTTGCGCCCCGACTCGACCGCGACGGTGACGCTGCCGAGGAAGGCGAGCAGCACCGTGCCGAACATCAGCAACCAGATCTGGCGTATCAGCGACATGCGCGCTCCCTGTGGGTCATGGGTCCGTTCATCCGTTTCGTCATCGGTCTTGTCATTGGAAACCTTCCGCCTTCGCCTTCGCGAGCACTTCCCGCCAGCGCGACAGCCGGGCCACCGGGTCGCCCGCCGTCTGGCTGCCCACACCCTGCCACAACCCGTCGCCATTGAAACTGAAAACCGGCGCGAGGTCCGGACGGCGCGACGCCGGGCGGATCTCGCCGATCAGGTTGTCCAGGATCAGCGGCTCGGCGTCCGGCTCCGGATGGTAGGCCAGCACCATGTGGGCCTGCACCACCCCCTGCGGGCCGCCGATCTGGGCGCGAACGTACACGAGCCGCAGGCGGTTCACCGGCACCCCGAGGGCCAGCAGCGAGAAATACTTGGCGATGGCGAAGTCCTCGCAGTCGCCCTGGCCCTGGTTCAGGGTCTCGATGGGGCTCGCCCAGTAGTCCACCTGACCCCACACCGCCGCATCGTCACGGAACAGGATGCGCCGGTTGAAGAACTGGTTCACGGCCTGCAGGCGGCCCGGCTCGTCGAGCGCGGCGGCCGCGGCGAGGGCCTGCTGCAGCGCCGTCACGCCGGCCACGGCGTTGGGCCCCGCCTTGCGCGCGGCGGCGGCCATGCGCTCCACGTCCCACGCCCGCAGCGCCATCGACGGCGCCAGCAGCACGACGACCAGCGTCGCCGCGAGCACGCGGCGGCACCAGGTCGCGACGCCCCGCGCCACGCGGCCGGCGTCGTTTTTCGCGATGAAGTCAGGGGGATGGTGCACGGGTGGTCCTGGGGAGAGACCCCCCCTAGGGTTGTCGTCCAAAGCCATCACCTGCTTGAGCACCATGAGGACCCTGTGATAGAAAGTGCTCGCCAACCAAACGGCGGGAACGTGAATTCCTGCCGGCCGGACCTTCAATCGCGGGGAACATGGCCAGAGGCCCGATCACTAAACTCGACGACGTCCCTCCATCGAGGCTTGGATGTGTGCAACGGGGACAACGCCATTGACTCTAGGATCGAGATGTACCAACGAAAAACGGCCCTGCTTTCCGCACTCACCCTGGCGTTCGCCGGCAGCGCCTTCGCGCAGGCCGACGACCAGGCTGCCCTGAAGGCCGCCGTCCAGAAGGCGATCAACGCCAACCCCGAGGTCACTGCCCGCTTCAACGCCTACCGCGCGTCCTCCGACGCCATCGACGCGGCCCGCGCGGGCTACTACCCCCGGCTCGACCTGACCGCGAGCGGCGGCCGTGACCGTGACCGCATCGAGAACCGCACCCCGCAGACCCAGTCCACCAACCGGGCCGGCGCCGCGCTGACGCTGTCGCAGCTGCTGTGGGACGGCCTCGCCACGAAAAACGACGTGGGCCGCCTGGGCCACGAGCGCCTCGCCCGCTACTTCGAGGTGATCGACGTCACCGAGCAGACCGCCCTCGAGGCCGCCCGCGCGTACTACGACGTGCTGCGGTACCGCAAGCTCGTCCAGCTGGCCGAGGACAACTTCGTCCAGCACCAGACCGCCTACAACCAGATCCAGTCGCGCTTCAAGGCCGGCGTGGGCCGCGGCGTCGACCTGGAACAGGCCGGCGCGCGCGTGGCGCTCGCCGAGTCCAACCTGAACACCGAGATCTCGAACCTGTACGACGTGTCGTCGCGCTACCAGCGCCTCGTGGGCGACCTGCCGCCGGCCACGCTTCCGCTGCCGGCCGAGAGCTTCAAGGCCGGCCTGCCCACCAACGTCAACGACGCGGCCAGCGAAGCCATCCGCCGCAGCCCGTCCATCAGCGCCAGCATCGAGAACATGCGTTCGGCCGAGGCCCTCGTGTCGGTGCGCGAGAGCGCGTACCAGCCCCGCGTCGAGGCCCGCGTGCGCTCCGGCGCCGGCAAGAACTTCGACGGCGTGGTGAACCAGCGCAACGACTCCACCGCCGAGGTGGTGCTGAACTGGAACCTCTTCAACGGCGGCGCCGACCGCGCCCGCGTGCGCCAGCAGACCAACCTCGTGAACCAGGCCACCGACCTGCGCGACAAGGCCTGCCGCGACGTGCGCCAGACCGTGGCCATCGCCTACAACGACACGCGCAAGCTCGTCGACCAGCTCGTCTACCTCGACCGCAACACGCTGGCCATCACGAAGGCCCGCGACGCGTACCACCAGCAGTTCAACATCGGCCAGCGCAGCCTGCTCGACCTGCTGAACTCCGAGAACGAGGTCTACACGGCGCAGCGTTCGTACGTGAACGCCGAGTACGACCTGAGCATCGCCTACCTGCGCACGCACGCGGCCACGAACCAGCTGATCAGCCGCCTCGGCGTGGGCCGCGACGCCGCCCCGCCGGCCCCGGACGACGCCGAAGGCTGGAACGCCGGCAACGACGCCCCCGGCCGCTGCCCGGCCGAGGCCGTGCCCACCATGACGATGGATTCCACCGCGCTGCGCGAGCGCGCGGCAGCCGCCACGCCGACGTCGCCGGTGCCGCCGGCCGCGTCCGCGCCCGCCACCGCCACGGTGTCCACCGCCGTGCCGCTGCAGCGCGTGACGGCGTGGGCCACCGCCTGGCAGTCGCGCGACATCGACGCCTACCTCGCGTTCTACTCACCCACGTTCATGCCCGAAGGCAGCTCGCTCGACCGCTGGAAGGCGTCGCGCCGCGCGGCCCTCGCGCGCCCCGGTGACATCGCCGTGCTGGTCGCCAACCCGGTGGCCACGCAGATCGACGCCACCACGGTCGAGACCCGGTTCCGCCAGACCTACCGGTCGGCCGCGCTCACCGACGTCACCGACAAGGTGCTGACGTGGCGGCTGATCAACGGGAAATGGCTGATCCTGAGGGAGTCGGGGCGCTGATCGCCCCGCTGTCGGGACCCTCGGCGCGGCATCGTCACCACGATCCGCGCCGGATTGGCCGCAAGACCGGTTAGGCTCGCGTTCTCTGTCCGAAGTCCACACGCGAACGCCGATGTCCACCTTGTCTCAGCGCCTCTCCGCGCTGGCGCCCTATTTCCGCGGCACCGCCTGGGCGGTGGTGCTCGGCGGCCTCGGGGCCGCGATCTCCGCCGCCTGCGAAGGCGCCCTCGGCTGGCTGATGGTGCCACTGGTCGACGGCGGTTTCACGAAGCCGCCCATTCCCTGGCTGCCCCAGATCCACCCGGCGCCCTACTGGGCCATCCCCATCGGGCTGGTCGTGATCTTCCTGGTCCGGGGCGTCGCCGGTTTCATCGTCGACTACTCCCTCGCCTGGACGGCCAACCGCGGCACCATGGCCCTGCGGCTCGACCTGTTCGACCGGCTGCTGGAGTCCGACGGCTCGCTGTTCGAGGCCCGCACCGGCAGCAGCCTCACCAACACCGTGGTCTACGAGGCCATCGCCGGGGTCAACCAGCTCGTCAGCGCGCTGCAGACGCTGCTGAAGGACTCGTTCACGGTCGTCGCGCTGCTCGTGACCCTGCTGCTGCTGAACTGGCAGCTCACCGCCGTCATCTTCGCGCTCGCGCCGGTGCTGGCCATCACCATGCGCTACTTCAGCCGGCGCATGCGGCGCATCACGCTGTCGTCGCAGGTCGCGGTGGACCGGCTCGGCTACGTCGTCGAGGAAAACGTGCTCGCGTGGCGCGTGGTGCGGCTGCACGGCATCCAGGACCGGCAGGCCGAGCGCTTCCGCAGCGAGAGCAAGTCGCTGTTCCGCCTGATGCTCAAGTCGACCGCGGCGTCGGCCACGGTGACGCCGCTGATCCAGCTGTTCACCGCCCTGGCGCTGGCCATCATCATCGCGGTGGCGCTGTGGCAGAACAGCCGCACCGGCGGCAGCATGGGCACCTTCGTCGCCTTCATCACGGTGGCCATCGGCATCGCGACACCCATCCGCCGGCTCACCGACGTGACGAGCGCCGTCACGCGCGGCCTGGCCGCGCTGGAACGCGGGCTCGACCTGATCCGCACCAGCACCCCGGAGGTCGGCGGCACGCACGTGGCGGACCGCGCCGCGGGCCACCTCACGCTGCGCGGCGTGGGAGTGCACTACGGCGCGGCGGACGCGCCGGCCGCCCTGTCCGGCATCGACCTCGACGTGCCGAAGGGCAGCACCGTCGCGCTGGTGGGCCCGTCCGGCGCGGGCAAGACCACGCTCGTGAACCTGCTGCCCCGCTTCATCGAACCGGCCACCGGCAGCATCACCCTCGACGGCGTGCCGCTGAAGGACTGGAACCTCGCCTGCCTGCGCTCGCAGATCGCCCTGGTCAGCCAGGACGTGGTGCTGCTCAACGGCACGGTGCAGGAGAACGTGTGCCTCGACGGCACGCCCGACCCGGCCCGCGTGCGCGCGGCGCTGCAGGCGGGCAACCTGCTCGACATGGTGGAGGGGCTCCCCGGCGGGCTCGACGCCGTCGTGGGCCACAACGGCACCAAGCTGTCGGGCGGCCAGCGCCAGCGCCTCGCGATCGCCCGGGCGATCTACAAGGACGCGCCCATCATCATCCTCGACGAGGCCACGTCGGCCCTCGACTCCGAGTCGGAACGGCTGATCCAGCAGGCGATGGACAACCTGATGCGCGACCGCACCAGCATCGTCATCGCCCACCGGCTGTCCACCATCGCCAACGCCGACAAGGTGGTGGTGCTGGAAGCGGGCCGCGTCGTCGAACAGGGCACGCAGGCGGAACTGCTCGCGGTCAACGGCCTGTTCGCCAAGCTGCACCGGATCCAGTTCGGCACCCACTGACACTGACGGAAAGAACGAAGGGCCCGTGCCTCCCGGCACGAGCCCTTCTTCCATCACGCGTTCAGCGCTTGACCGGCGGCAGGTCGGTGCACTCGCCCTCGGCCGCCTCGGCGGCCAGGCCCACGCTCTCGCCGAGCGTCGGGTGCGGGTGGATCGTCTTGCCGATGTCCACGGCGTCGGCGCCCATCTCGATGGCCAGCGCCACTTCCGAGATCAGGTCGCCCGCGTGCGTGCCGACGATGCCGCCGCCGATGACGCGGTGGGTCTCCTCGTCGAAGATCAGCTTCGTGAAGCCCTCGTCGCGCGTGTTCGCGATGGCGCGGCCCGACGCGTTCCAGGGCAGCACGCCCTTCTTGATCTTCAGGCCCTTGGCCTTCGCCTCGTCTTCCGTCACGCCCACCCACGCCACCTCGGGGTCGGTGTAGGCGACGCTCGGGATCACGCGGGCGTCGAACTCGGCCTTGTGGCCGGCCGCGACTTCCGCCGCCACGTGGCCTTCGTGCACCGCCTTGTGGGCGAGCATGGGCTGGCCCACGATGTCGCCGATGGCGAAGATGTGCGGCACGTTCGTGCGCATCTGCTTGTCGACCGTGATGAATCCGCGGTCGCCCACGGCCACGCCGGCCTTCTCGGCACCGATGCGCTTGCCGTTGGGCACGCGGCCCACGGCCTGCAGCACGAGGTCGTACACCTGGGGCTCCTTCGGGGCGCCTTCGCCCTCGAACGTGACCTTGATGCCTTCCTTCGTGGCCTCGGCCCCGACGGTCTTCGTCTTCAGCATGATGTTGTCGAAGCGCGGCGCGTTCATCTTCTGCCACACCTTGACCATGTCGCGGTCGGCGCCGACCATCAGCGAGTCCATCATCTCGACCACGTCGAGGCGCGCGCCGAGGCTGCTGTACACCGTGCCCATCTCGAGGCCGATGATGCCGCCGCCGATCACCAGCATGCGCTTGGGCAGCTGGCGCAGCTGCAGCGCGCCGGTGGACGTGACCACGCGCGGGTCGTCCTTCGGCAGGAACGGCAGCTTCACGGCTTCCGAACCGGCCGCGATGATCGCGTTGCGGAACTTGACGACCTTCTTCGAGCCGTCGGCCGCGGTCACCGCGAGGTGGTACGGGTCGGCGAACTCGCCGTCGCCCTGGATCACCGTGACCTTGCGCATCTTCGCCATCGCGTTCAGGCCGTTGGTGAGCTTGCCCACCACCTTCTCCTTGTGCGTGCGCAGCTTGTCGAGGTCGACCTTCGGGGCCTCGAAGGCCACGCCCAGCGCGTCGAAGTGCTTGGCTTCGTCCATCACGGCGGCCACGTGCAGCAGCGCCTTGGACGGGATGCAGCCCACGTTCAGGCACACGCCGCCGAGCGTCTTGTAGCGCTCGACGAGCACCACCTTCTGCCCGAGGTCGGCCGCGCGGAACGCGGCGGAGTAGCCGCCGGGGCCCGCGCCCAGCACCAGCACGTCGCACTCGACGTCGGCGGAACCGCCGAACGACGAGGCCGCCGGCGCGGCGACGGGCGCCGGCGCCGGTGCGGCGGCAGCGGGTGCCGGCGCGGGGGCGGGGGCAGGCGCCGAAGCCGCCGCGGCGCCCGCGCCGCTGGCCTCGAGCGTCAGGATCAGCGAACCCTCGCTGACCTTGTCGCCGAGCTTGACCTTGAGTTGCTTGACCACGCCCGCGTGTGTCGCGGGGATCTCCATCGAGGCCTTGTCGCTCTCGACGGTGATCAGCGATTGCTCGGCCTTGATCGTGTCGCCGGGTTTGACCAGCAGCTCGATGACGGCCACGTCCTTGGAGTCGCCGATGTCCGGCACCTTGATGTCGATGAGCGACATGGTTCTCTTTCCGTGAAGGTGTGGCTTAGAGCAGCACGCGGCGGAAGTCGCCGAGGATCTGCGCGAGGTACGCGTTGAAGCGGGCCGCCGAGGCGCCGTCGATCACGCGGTGGTCCCAGCTCAGGCTGAGCGGCAGCATCAGGCGCGGCTGGAAGGCCTTGCCGTCCCACACCGGCTCCATCGTCGAGCGGCACACGCCGAGGATCGCCACTTCCGGCGCGTTGATGATCGGCGTGAAGTACCGGCCACCGATGCCGCCCAGCGACGAGATCGAGATGCAGCCGCCGCTCATGTCGGCCGGAGTCAGCTTGCCGTCGCGGGCCTTGGCGGCCAGCGCGTTCATCTCCTGCGAGATCTGCACCACGCCCTTCTTGTCCGCGTCCTTCAGCACCGGCACGACCAGGCCGTTCGGCGTGTCGGCCGCGAACCCGATGTGGTAGTACTGCTTCAGCACGATCTGCTCGCCGTCGAGCGAGGCGTTGAAGTCGGGGAACTTCTTCAGCGCCGAGACCATGGCCTTGATCAGGAACGCGAGCATCGTGACCTTCACGCCCGACTTCTCGTTCTCCTTGTTCAGCTGCACGCGGAACGCCTCGAGTTCGGTGATGTCCGCGTCGTCGTGGTTCGTCACGTGCGGGATCACGACCCAGTTGCGGTGCAGGTTCGCGCCCGAGATCTTCTTGATGCGCGACAGGTCCTTGCGCTCGACCGGGCCGAACTTCGTGAAGTCGACCTGCGGCCAGGGCAGCAGCCCCGGGAACGCACCACCGGCCGCGGCGCCGGCGGCCGCGGGCGCCTTGCCCTGGGCCTGCGTGCGCACGCTGCCGTCCATCACGCCCTTGACGAAGTTCTGCACGTCGCCGTGGGTGATGCGGCCCTTGAGGCCGGAGCCCCGCACCTCGGCCAGCGGCACGCCGAGCTCGCGCGCGAGCTTGCGGATGCTGGGCGACGCGTGCGGCAGGCGGCCGGTGGCGGCCGCCGGTTCGGCCGCGGGCAGCGCGGCCGTGGGCACGACGCGTTCGACCACCGGGGTGGACGGGGTTTCCGGCGCGGCGGCGGGTGCCGAGGCGACGGCGGGCGCCGGGGCCGGCGCGGCCGCGGCGGGGGCGCCACCGGCTACCTCGAGCGTGGCCAGCAGCGAACCCTGGCTGACCTTGTCGCCGAGCTTGACCTTGAGTTCCCTGACCACGCCGGCGTGCGACGACGGGATCTCCATCGAGGCCTTGTCGCTCTCGACGGTGATCACGCTCTGCTCGGCCTTCAGCGTGTCGCCGACCTTGATGAACACCTCGATCACCGCGACGTCGGTGCTGTCACCGATGTCGGGCACCACGAGGTCGATGGTGCGGGTGCCACCCGAGGCGGCGGCCGGCGCCGGGGCGGGCGCGGCCGTCTGGGCTGGCGCGGGCGCCGGCGCGGCAGCGGCTTGAGCCGGTGCGGGGGCGGCAGCACCGGCCCCTTCGGCTTCCAGCACCAGCACGATGGAGCCCTCGGCGACCTTGTCGCCGATCTTCACGCGCAGTTCCTTGACCACGCCGGCGGTGCTCGACGGGATCTCCATCGACGCCTTGTCGCTCTCGACGGTCACGAGCGACTGGTCCACCTTGATGGTGTCCCCCGCCTTGACCAGCAGTTCGATGACTTCGACTTCCTTGAAGTCCCCGATGTCGGGGACCTTGACTTCGACCAATGCCATGTCGTTTCTCCGGGTCTTCTCGTTCAGGCGTACAGCGGATTGATCTTGTCGGCCTTGATGTCGTACTTCTTGATCGCCTCGGCCACCTTCGCGGCGGGCACCGTGCCCTCCTCGGACAGGGCCTTGAGCGCCGCGACCACGATGTAGTGGCGGTTGACCTCGAAGTGCTCACGCAGCTTGCTGCGGAAGTCGCTGCGGCCGAAGCCGTCGGTGCCGAGGACCTTGAACGTGCGGCCCTTCGGCAGGAACGCGCGGATCTGGTCGGCGTACGACTTCATGTAGTCGGTGGACGCGATCACCGGGCCGGCGTGCGGCTCGAGCTGCTGCGCGACGAACGGCACGCGCGGCGTGTCGGTGGGGTGCAGCAGGTTCCAGCGCTCGCAGTCCTGGCCGTCACGGGCCAGTTCGTTGAAGCTCGGGCAGCTCCACACGTTGGCGGCGACGCCCCATTCCTTCTCGAGCATCTCCTTCGCGGCGATGGACTCGCGCAGGATGGTGCCGCTGCCGAGCAGGTTCACGCGCGGCGTCTTCTTCGCGCCGGCCTGCAGCAGGTACATGCCCTTGATGATCTGCTCTTCCGTGCCGGCGGTGAGGCCCGGCATCGCGTAGTTCTCGTTGAGCAGCGTCAGGTAGAAGAACACGTTCTCCTGCTTCTCCACCATGCGCTTGAGGCCATGGTGCAGGATCACGCCCACTTCGTGCGCGAAGGTCGGGTCGTAGCTGATGCAGTTCGGGATCGTGCCGGCGAGGATGTGGCTGTGGCCGTCCTCGTGCTGCAGGCCTTCGCCGTTCAGCGTGGTGCGGCCCGACGTGCCGCCGAGCAGGAAGCCGCGCGCCTGCATGTCGCCCGCCGCCCAGGCCAGGTCGCCGATGCGCTGGAAGCCGAACATCGAGTAGTACACGTAGAACGGGATCATCACGCGGTTGTTCGTCGCGTACGACGTGGCCGCGGCGATCCAGCTGCTCATGCCGCCGGCCTCGTTGATGCCTTCCTGCAGGATCTGGCCGGCCTTGTCCTCGCGGTAGTACATCACCTGGTCCTTGTCGACCGGGGTGTACAGCTGGCCCTGCGGGTTGTAGATGCCGATCTGGCGGAAGAGGCCTTCCATGCCGAACGTGCGGGCCTCGTCGACGAGGATGGGCACGGTGCGCGGGCCCAGGTCCTTGTCGCGCAGCAGCTGCGTCAGGAAACGCACGTAGGCCTGGGTCGTCGAGATCTCGCGGCCTTCGGCGGTGGGCTCCAGCGTGGCCTTGAAGGTCTCGAGCGCCGGGATGGTGAACGACTCGTCGGCCTTCGGGCGGCGCTGCGGCAGGTAGCCGCCGAGGGCCTTGCGGCGCTCGTGCAGGTAGCGCATCTCGGGCGTGTCGTCGGCCGGCTTGTAGAACGGCACCTCGGCGATCTTGTCGTCGGGGATGGGGATGTTGAAGCGGTCGCGGAAGATCTTCACGTCCTCGTCGACCATCTTCTTGGTCTGGTGGGCCGTGTTCTTGCCTTCGCCGATCTTGCCCATGCCGAAGCCCTTGACGGTCTTGATCAGCAGGACGGTGGGCTGGCCCTTGTGGTTCACGGCGCGGTGGTACGCGGCGTACACCTTCTGCGGGTCGTGGCCGCCGCGGTTCAGGCGCCAGATGTCGTCGTCGCTCATCTTGGCGACCATCTCGAGCAGCTTCGGGTGGCGGCCGAAGAAGTTCTTGCGGACGAAGGCGCCGTCGTTGGCCTTGAAGGCCTGGTAGTCACCGTCGAGCGTGTCCATCATGACCTTGCGCAGCAGCTCGTCCTTGTCGCGGGCGAGCAGCGGGTCCCAGTAGCTGCCCCACAGCAGCTTGATGACGTTCCAGCCGGAGCCGCGGAACTCGCCCTCGAGCTCCTGGATGATCTTGCCGTTGCCGCGCACCGGGCCGTCGAGGCGCTGCAGGTTGCAGTTGACGACGAAGATCAGGTTGTCGAGCTTCTCGCGCGCGGCTAGGCCGATGGCGCCGAGCGATTCGGGTTCGTCCATCTCGCCGTCGCCGCAGAACACCCACACCTTGCGCTTGGAGGTGTCGGCGATGCCGCGGGCGTGCAGGTACTTCAGGAAGCGGGCCTGGTAGATGGCCATCAGCGGGCCGAGGCCCATCGACACCGTCGGGAACTGCCAGAACTCGGGCATCAGCTTCGGGTGCGGGTAGCTCGAGATGCCCTTGCCGTCGACTTCCTGGCGGAAGTTGTTGAGCTGCTCTTCCGTGATGCGGCCTTCCATGAAGGCGCGGGCGTAGATGCCGGGGGAGCTGTGGCCCTGGATGTAGAGCAGGTCGCCGCCGTGGTCTTCCGTGGCGCCGTGCCAGAAGTGGTTGAAGCCGGCGCCGAACATCGTGGCCAGCGAGGCGAACGACGAGATGTGCCCGCCGAGGTCGCCGCCGTCGGCCGGGTGCAGGCGGTTCGCGCGCACCACCATGGCCATCGCGTTCCAGCGCATGTAGGCGCGCAGGCGCTCTTCCATCTCGAGGTTGCCGGGGCAACGCTCTTCCTGGTCGGCGGGGATGGTGTTCACGTACGCCGTGGTCGCGGAGAACGGCATGTCGATGCCGACCTGGCGCGCGTGGTCGATCAGCTGCTCGAGCAGGAAGTGCGCGCGGTCGCCCCCTTCGGTCTCGATCAGGGCCGACAACGCGTCCAGCCACTCACGGGTTTCCTGCGAGTCGGCGTCGTTCGCCGAGGCGCCAAGGAAGGATTCAGGCAGGGCCGACATCACGATCTCCTCTGTTCACGGTTCAAGGTGGCGCGGAGTGTCGCACAAGGCTCAAAAATTCCCAAATTGTGCAAGATCGTTCCGCATAACGAAAAAACATGGGGTAACCGAGGGGTTCCTCCGTATCGCAATGTGGAGTGGCGAACCGTTCGACCACCCCGCAGCCTCGATAATCGACGGATGCAGCCCGTGAAAGTACCGCCCGCTCCACCCACTCCCGGCAGTGACCTCGCCAAACGCCTCTTCGGCACGTGGTGGCGTCGCCAGTCCCCGTCCCGCCAGGACCGCTACGCCACCCTCGGGCCGCTCGTCTCCGTGCTGCTGTTCCTTGCCGCGATCATCTCGGCGTTCTGGTACCTCCGCAATGAGGAATTGGAGAGAGAGCAGGAATCCGTCAAACGGGATACCGAGATCGCCCAGCAGCAGGTGCGCCTGCGCCTGATCGAGAGCCAGGAGCAGCTGATCCGGATGGCGCGCGACATCGCCACCCGCGCCATCAAGCCCGAGGCCTTCGTGCAGCCGGCCGCCGGCTTCGCCCGCGAGCGCCCCGAGATCACGCACCTGATGTGGGTGGACGCCGACCTGCGCCGCCAGGCCAGCTACTCCAGCGCCAACATGCACATGCAGGTGGAGAGCAGCCCCGAGGAACTCGACCGCTCGATGCCCATGCCCCACCGCGAGGGCGTGCCCGAGCGCACCTTCGAGGCGACGCAGCAGCTGCGCTACCCCACCTATTCCATCCCGTACCTGAACGGCTTCGGCCACTGGGTGTTCCAGCTGCAGGTGCCGCTGATCGACAACAACCGCTTCGCCGGCACGCTGATCGCCGAGTACTCGGTCGAGGCGCTGGTGCGCTACTTCATCCCGGCCGACGTCTCGAACCGCCACGTGGTCACGGTGATCGACTCGACGGACAAGGTGCTCTCGAGCACCGTGATGCTGATGCCCGGCCAGGTGGCCCGGCCCGCGTCCATCGTCCACGACGTGCCCCTCGCCCCGGCCGGCAACGGCCTGAAGCTGCGGGTGCAGGGCTACCGCACGTCCATCGGCCTCATCAGCAACACGCTCTTCTGGATGGTGGCGGCGCTCAGCACCCTCACGGTCTGGATGCTGCTGGGCACGTGGCGGCACATGCGCCGCCGGCTGCAGATGCAGAACACGCTGGTCAGCGAGACCAACTTCCGCCGCGCGATGGAAAACTCGATGCTGACCGGCATGCGCGCGATGGACATGGAGGGCCGCATCACCTACGTGAACCCCGCCTTCTGCGCGATGACGGGCTTCAACGAGCAGGACCTGATCGGCCACCTGCCGCCGTTCCCCCACTGGCCGCCCGACCGCTACGACGAGAACAACCGCCTGCTGCAGCAGGAACTGCAGGGCCGCAGCCCCGCTGGCGGCATCGAGGTCAAGGCGATGCGCAAGGACGGCAGCCTGTTCGACGCCCGCATGTACGTGTCCCCGCTGATCGACCCGAAGGGCGTGCAGACGGGCTGGATGACCTCGATGACCAACATCACCGAGGCCAAGCGGGTGCGCGACCAGCTGTCGGCGTCGCACGAACGTTTCACCACGGTGCTGGAGGGGCTCGACGCGGCCGTGTCCGTGCTGTCGGTTCAGCAGGGCGAACTGCTGTTCGCGAACCGCTCGTACCGCCTGTGGTTCGGCGCCGAGGCCCGCGGCCACGCGGCGCTGGCCGGCGGCGAATCGGCGCCCACGCTGCTGGGCGACTTCGGCGACTCGGTCGACAGCTTCGGCGGCCTGCCCACGCAGGAGCTGACCGAGGCGGGGTCGGACCCGCGCGAGGTGTACGTCGAGTCGCTGCAGAAGTGGTTCGACGTCCGCGCGCGTTACCTGCAGTGGACCGACGGGCGCCTCGCCCAGATGCTCATCGCCACCGACATCACCAGCCGCCGCAACGCCGAGACGCAGGCGCAGCAGCAGGCCGAGAAGGCGCAGGTGACGAGCCGCCTCGTGACGATGGGCGAGATGGCGTCGTCGGTGGCCCACGAGCTGAACCAGCCGCTCACGGCCATCACGAACTACTGCAACGGCATGGTGTCGCGCGTGAAGGCCGACGCCATCGAGAAACCCGACCTCATCACCGCGCTCGAGAAGACCGCGAAGCAGGCCGAGCGCGCGGCGCAGATCATCCGCCGCATCCGCGCGTTCGTGAAGCGCAGCGAGCCGCGCCGCGAACCCTCGCTGGCCGCCAACATCGTCGAGGAGTCGGTGGACCTGGCCGGCATCGAGCTGCGTCGCCGCAACGTCGCGCTGCACATCTACGTGGCCCAGCGCCTCCCGGTGCTGATGGTGGACCCGATCCTGATCGAGCAGGTGCTGCTGAACCTGCTGAAGAACGCCGCCGAGGCCATCGACTCGGCCGGACTGCCCCTGCCGCGCCGCAACATCGAGCTGCGCGTGATCCCCCGGCACACCCCCGACGAGGGTGGCGTGATCGAATTCACGGTGACCGATTCCGGGCCTGGCCTGAAGGAGGAAGTCATCGGCAGACTGTACGAAGCGTTCTTCTCGACGAAGGTCGAGGGGCTCGGAATCGGCCTCAGCCTGTGCCGCTCGATCATCGAGAGCCACCGCGGCCGGATCCGTGCCGAGAACTTATACAATGGCGCGACCGTGGTGGGCTGTCGTTTCAGCTTCACGCTGCCTGTCGAAACCGCCAAATCCACCGGCCTTGAAACGGCCCTGACCTGAGTCCCGCACCCATGAGCTTGATTCCGAAAAAAGGCACCGTGTACGTGGTCGACGACGACGAGGCCGTGCGCGATTCGCTGCAGTGGCTCCTCGAAGGCAAGGACTACCGCGTGAAGTGCTTCGACTCCTCCGAAGCCTTCCTGTCCCGCTTCGACCCGCGCGAGGTCGCGTGCCTCATCGCCGACATCCGCATGGACGGCATGAGCGGCCTGGAACTCCAGGACCGTCTGCTGGAACGCAAGTCCCCGCTGCCCGTGGTGTTCATCACCGGCCACGGCGACGTGCCCATGGCCGTCACCACCATGAAAAAGGGCGCGATGGACTTCATCGAGAAGCCCTTCAAGGAAGAGCAACTGCTCAACCTCGTCGAGCGCATGCTCGACCAGGCCCGCAGCGCCTTCTCGCACCACCAGGAAGCCGCCAGCCGCGACGCCCTGCTGTCTCGCTTGACCACGCGCGAATCCCAGGTGCTCGAGCGCATCGTCGCCGGCCGCCTGAACAAGCAGATCGCCGACGACCTCGGCATCAGCATCAAGACGGTGGAGGCGCACCGCGCCAACATCATGGAAAAGCTCAACGCCAACACCGTGGCCGACCTGCTCAAGATCGCGCTCGGGGCGAAGGCCTGATCCGACCCCACCTTCAAAGGGCCGCTTCGCAGCGGCCCTTTTTGCTTTCAGAATCGACATCGACGAGAGGAACCCGACCATGACCGCCCAACTGATCGACGGCACCGCCCTGTCCAAGCAGATCCGCGCCGAGGTGGCGCAACGCGCCGCTGCCCTGACTGCCCGCGGCCACAAGCCCGGTCTCGCGGTGATCCTGGTGGGCGAGGACCCGGCCAGCCAGGTCTATGTGCGCAACAAGGTCAAGGCCTGCGAGGAGCACGGCCTGCATTCGGTGCTCGAGAAGTACGACGCCACGCTGTCCGAGGCCGACCTGCTGGCCCGCATCGACGCGCTGAACAAGGACGCGTCCATCCACGGCATCCTGGTGCAGATGCCGCTGCCGAAACACATCGACCCCACCAAGGTGATCGAGGCCATCGCCACCACGAAGGACGTGGACGGCTATTCCGTGCTGAGCGCCGGCGAACTGGTGGCGAATCTGCCGGGGTTCCGACCCTGCACGCCGTACGGTTGCATGAAACTCATCGAGTCGACCGGAGTCTCCCTGAAAGGCAAACACGCCGTCGTGATCGGCCGCAGCAACACCGTCGGCAAACCCATGGCCCTCCTCCTCTTGCAAGCCAACGCCACCGTCACCATCTGCCACAGTGCGACCCCCGACCTGGCGTACCACACCCGCCAGGCCGACGTGATCGTGGCGGCGGTGGGCCGCCGCGACACGGTCACGGCCGGCATGGTCAAGCCGGGCGCGATCGTGATCGACGTGGGCATGAACCGCAACGACGAAGGCAAGCTGTGTGGCGACGTCGACTTCGCCGGCGTCTCGCAGGTGGCCTCGGCCATCACGCCGGTGCCGGGGGGCGTGGGTCCCATGACCATCACCATGCTGCTCGTGAACACCATCGAATCGGCCGAACGAGTCGCGGCAAAATGAACTGAACGAACGAAAGAGGCCCCGCATGACGAACCCGTTGCTCGCCCGCTCCGACCTGCCGCTCTTCGCGGACATCCGCCCCGAACACGTGGGCCCGGCCATCACGGAACTGCTCGCGGAGGCCAATGCGGCGCTCGACAAGGCCACGGGTGACTCCGTGCCGGCCGACTACGACGCCATGTCGGCCGTGCTCGACGTGGCCACCGAACGCCTGGGCCGCGCCTGGAACGTCGTGGGCCACCTGAACGGCGTGGCCGACAACCCCGAGCTGCGCGCCGCCTACAACGAGAGCCTGCCGGCCGTCACCGAGTTCTACACGCGCATCGGCGCCGACGAACGCCTGTACGCGAAGTACAAGGCCATCGCCGCCAGCCCCGCGGCCAAGGCATTGAAGCCCGCCCGCCAGAAGGCCCTGGCCAACGCCATGCGCGACTTCGTGCTGGGCGGCGCCGAGCTGCAGGGCGCCGCGCGCGAGCGCTACGCCGCCATCCAGGACCGCCAGGCGGCGCTGGGCCAGCTGTTCTCCGAACACGTGCTCGACGCCACCGACGGCTTCGCGTACTACGCCACCACCGACGAGCTGAAGGGTGTGCCGGGCGACATCCAGGCGTCCACCCGCGCCGCCGCCGAGGCCGAGGGCAAGGAAGGCCACAAGCTCACGCTGCACCTGCCCAACTACCTGCCGGTGATGCAGTACGGCGAGAACCGCGCGCTGCGCGAGCGCCTGTACCGGGCCTACGCCACGCGCGCCAGCGAGTTCGGCAAGCCCGAGGTCGACAACTCCGCCGTGATGAGCGAGCTGCTGGCGCTGCGCCAGGAAGAGGCGAAGCTGCTGGGCTACGCCAACTACGCCGAGGTCTCGCTCGTGCCGAAGATGGCCGACACCCCGGCCCACGTCATCGAGTTCCTGCGCGACCTCGCCCGCCGCGCCCGCCCGTTCGCCGAGAAGGACCTGGCCGAGCTGCGCGAGTTCGCCCGCACCGAACTCGACCTGCCCGACCTGCAGGCCTGGGACCAGGCCTACGCCAGCGAGAAGCTCAAGGAGCAGCGCTACGCGTTCAGCGACCAGGAGGTGAAGCCGTACTTCACCGAGACCAAGGTGCTCGAGGGCCTCTTCCGCATCATCGAGACCCTGTTCGACGTGGCCATCCGCCCCGACACCGCACCCGTGTGGCACCCGTCGGTGCGCTTCTTCCGCATCGACCGCCGCGGCGAGACCGTGGGCCAGTTCTACCTCGACCCGTACGCCCGCCCCGGCAAGCGCCCCGGCGCCTGGATGGACGACGTGCGCGGCCGCTGGGCGCGCCCCGAGGGCCACACGCAGACGCCGGTGGCCCACCTCGTCTGCAACTTCGCCTCGCCCGTGGGCGGCAAGCCCGCGCTGCTCACGCACGACGACGTCACCACCCTCTTCCACGAGTTCGGCCACGGCCTGCACCACCTGCTGACGAAGGTGGACGACACCGGCGTGGCCGGCATCTCCGGTGTCGAATGGGACGCGGTGGAACTGCCCAGCCAGTTCATGGAGAACTTCTGCTGGGAATGGGACGTGCTCAAGCACCTCACCGCCCACGTCGACACCGGCGAGCCGCTGCCGCGCGCGCTGTACGACAAGATGCTCGCCGCGAAGAACTTCCAGAGCGGCCTGCAGACGCTGCGCCAGGTGGAGTTCTCGCTGTTCGACATGCGCATCCACGCCGAACCGGGCAGCGAGACCCGCATCCAGGCCGTGCTCGACGACGTGCGCCGCGAGGTGTCCGTGGTCACGCCGCCGGCCTTCAACCGCTTCCAGCACGGCTTCTCGCACATCTTCGCGGGCGGTTACGCGGCCGGCTACTACAGCTACAAGTGGGCCGAGGTGCTGAGCGCCGACGCCTGGAGCGCGTTCGAGGAAACCAGCGCGCTCGACGTCGACACCGGCCGGCGCTACCGCGAAGCCATCCTCGAGGCGGGCGGCAGCCGTCCGGCGCTCGAGAGCTTCAAGGCGTTCCGGGGCCGCGAGCCGCGCATCGACGCCTTGTTACGCCACCAGGGCATGGCTTGATTACAGTGCGGGGAACGACCAGCCCGCGATCCGTTCCCCGCGGCCGCCCTTTTCATCCGGAGTCCACGATGTCCCGTGCCCTGCGTTTCTCCCCGCACCGCGCCACCCGCCTCGCGGCCACCGCGGCGCTGTTCGCGTCGGCCGCCGCCCTGTGCCTGCCGGCCCACGCGCTCTACCGGGTCGTCGGCCCCGACGGCAAGGTCACATACACCGACCGCCCGCCGGTCTCGAAGGAAAACAAGGTCGAGGCGGTGAACACCACCACCGGCGGCCCGGCCACGTCCGGCCTGCCCTACGAGCTGCGCCAGACGGTCCAGCGTTTCCCGGTCACGCTCTACACCATGGCCAACTGCGGCCCGTGCGACGCCGCGCGCCAGCAGCTGCGCTCGCGCGGCGTGCCGTTCAGCGAACGCACCGTGGCCACCGTCGCCGACTCGGCCGAGCTGAAGCGGCTCAGCGGCAAGGACACCCTGCCGGCCGTGACCATCGGCGCGCAGGTGATGAACGGCTACAGCGAGAGCGACGTCACCGCGTACCTCGACGCCGCGGGCTACCCGAAGAAGTCCGCCCTGCCGGCCAGCTACTCCGAGCCGGCCGCCACGCCCCTCACCGCCCGCTCGGCGCCGGCGGCCCCCGCCGCGACGCCGCCGGCCGCGCCGGCACCGGCGCCCGCCGCCGAGCCCGGCACCGACGCACCCGCGGGCATCCGGTTCTGACCTGACCCTTGCCACGGCCCGGCTGACGCGCCGGCCCCCCCGGCCGGATCACCGGCCGGGCACACGCTCCGGAAGCGCCCGCGCCTGCTGGCTGCCCAGGCCGGCCACCAGCCCACCCATCAGCCAGAACAGCACGCCAGCCCCCAGGGCCGCGCCCAGCGCCCCGAAACACAGCGGCATCACGCTGCTCGACAGGTTCAGGCTCATCGACCGCAACGCGATGGCCTCGCCGTGCCGCTCGTGGGGCGTGGCCTCGTGCAGCAGCGACATCACCATGGGCTGCACCGAGCCGAGCGGCAGCCCCAGCAGCGCCGCGCACACGGCCATGGCCCAGGCGGGTTCGGCGAACGGGTACACCGCGAGCACCGCGCCGGTGGCGAGCGTCGCGCCCACCAGCACCTGGCGTTCGGTGAGCCGGTGGGCGATCACGGGAATGGCGAAGCGCACCACGGCCACCGACGCGGCGAAGGTGCCCAGCACGAAGCCGATCGCCGTGGCGTCGAGCCCGCGTTCGTGGCCCAGGATGGGCACGACGAAGCTGTGCACGTCCCAGCTCGCCGAGAGCAGCCAGTTGAGCAGCAGCAGGCGGCGCACGTCGGGCGACCGCAGCAGGTCCCACACCCGGCGGGGCCGCGCGGCGGGGTCCGCCGCAGGCGGGGCCGGCAGCGGCGCCTCCACCGGCACCAGCCGCGCGAAGGCGAGCGCCATCAGCGGCAGCAGCGCCATCGCGCCGAACGCGACCCGGAAGCCGGCCCCGTCGATCAGCAGGCCCACCAGCACCGGGCCCACCAGGTTCGACAGCGCGGGCGCCATGCCCAGCCAGCTGAACACGCGCAGCCGCGCCGTGGGGTCGGACGTCATGCGGCCGGCCGAACGCTGCACCACGATCAGCCCGAGGTTGGCGCCCGCGCCGGACAGCATCGCCGACACGCACAGCAGCAGGTAGTGACCGCCGGCCGCCATGGCCAGCAGCGCGCCGGCCACCGACAGCGCCGTGGCGACCCGCAGCGGGCGGTGGTAGCCGAGCCGATCGGCCAGCCGGCCACCGGGGATGGCGAGCACCACCGGCGCCAGCGCGAACAGCGCGAGCAGCAGGCCCACCGACGCGGCCGAGCGCCCGTCGTGCAGCGCCTGCAACGGCGCCGCGAGCCGCACGCCCGCCATCGCCGAGTGCAGGCTGACCTGCCCGAGGATCAGGGCGAGCAGGGAGCGGTGGAACGTCGCAGCCATGGGGAAACGCTCAGGCCGGATCGCCTCCGGCGGCATCGTCGTCGGCCGGCATCGGCAGCAGCTGCTGCGCGCGCGACTCGGGCAGTTCCTCCACCGACTTCAGCTTGCGCGCCACGGCCCGGCTGCGGGTCTCGGCGGCCTCGATGCTGTTGCTCGCCTCGTCCAGCTTCTTGCGCGTCTTCGCGAGCGCGTCGCCGAACTTCGTGAACTCGGTCTTCACGGCGCCCAGCACCTCCCACACCTCCACCGACCGCTTCTCGAGCGCCAGCGTGCGGAAGCCCATCTGCAGGCTGTTGAGCGTGGCCAGCAGCGTGGTGGGGCCGGCGAGCATCACGCGGTGCTCGCGCTGCATCGACTCCATCAGGCCGGGGCGGCGCAGCGCCTCGGCGTAGAGGCCCTCGGTGGGCACGAACAGGATCGCGAAGTCGGTGGTGTGCGGCGGCGCGAGGTACTTCTCGCGGATGCCCTTGGCCTCGAGCCGCAGCCGCGTCTCGATGGCCTTGGCCGCGGCGTCGCTCGCGACCGGGTCGGCGCGCTCCTGCGCCTCCAGCAGCCGCTCGTAGTCTTCCCGCGGGAACTTGGCGTCGATGGGCAGCCACAGCGGCTTGCCGTCGGCGCGCTGCCCCGGCAGGCGGATGGCGAACTCGACGCGGGCGCCGCTGTTCGGCACGGTCTCGACGTTGACCGCGAACTGGTCGGGCGTGAACACCTGCTCCAGCAGGCCGGCCAGCTGCACCTCGCCGAAGATGCCGCGCGTCTTGACGTTGCTCAGCACGCGGCTGAGCGAGCCCACGTCGCGGGCCAGCGTCTGCATCTCGCCCAGGCCCTTGTGCACCTGGTCGAGCCGGTCGGCCACCTGCTTGAAGCTTTCACCGAGGCGCTGCTCGAGCGTGGCGTGCAGCTTCTCGTCGACCGTGGCGCGCATCTGCTCGAGCTTGCGCTCGTTGTCGGCCTGGATGGCGCCGAGCTTGGTCTCCACCGCGGCGCGCATCTCGGTCATGCGCTGGTCGTTGGCCTGCGTCAGCGACTTCAGCTGGTCGGACAGCAGCCCCGAGAACCGCTGCAGCGCATTGGCCTGCTGTTCGGCCAACCGCGCGAGCGCGGCGTCCTGCGTGCCGGTGGCGTGGCGCAGCGTGTCGGCCAGCGTCTGCTGCGTGGCGGCCAGCTGCGTGCGGAAGCTGTCGATCTGCTCGTTCTGGGTGCGGGCGACGTCGCCCTGCTGGGCGAGCAGCGTCTGCTGGAAGGTGCCGAGCGACGAGGCGAGTTCCTGGCGGGTGTGGGTGGCGCTGCGGGCCACTTCGTCGCGCAGGTCGCGGGTGTTGCGTTCGGTGTCGTCGCGCAGGGGGCGCAGCAGGGTGTCGGACGGGGCGGCGGCGCGCTGGGCCAGCACGGCGCGCAGCACCATCACCAGCACGATCAGCAGCACCACGTTCAGGGCAAGGGAGATCCAGTCGAGGGGCATCTCCCTATTTTCCCTCAGGCCCGGCTCGCCGCGTGGTCGATGTTGTCCGCGAAACGCGCGAAGTGCGGCAGTGGCAGGTCGTGCCCCATCCCGTCGATGACGTCGAGCGAGGCCCCGGGGATGCGTTTCACGAGGTCGTGCCCCGCCCCCACCGGCAGCAGCGGATCGTCGCGCCCGTGCACGATGCGCACCGGCAGGCGCAGCCCCGCCAGCAGCGGCGAGCGGTCGCGGTCGGTGGCCACGGCCACGAGCTGGCGCGCCGTGCCGGCGGGCCGGTAGGCGCGGGTGTAGTCGGCGCGCAGGAAGGCGTCGAGTTCGGCGTCGGGCTGGCGGTGGCCCGGGCCCTCGATCAGGCGGAAGAAGGCGGCGCGGTTGGCGAGCACCGCCTCGGCGTCGTCGGGCGGCGGCGGCGGCTTGATCATCGCGGCACGGATGCGCCAGGCGGGGCCCGGCACGCGGCGTGCGCCGCTCGAGGTCATCATCAGCGTGAGGCTGCGCACCCGGCCCGGGTGCCGCGCGGCGAGGTGCTGCGCGATCATGCCGCCCATCGACGCGCCACACACGTGGGCCGACGGGATGCCCAGCGCGTCGAGCACGCCGGCGGCGTCGTCGGCCATGTCGTGCAGCGCGTACGGCGTGCGCAGCTGCAGGCCCAGCGCGCGGCGCACGGCCGCGGCGGTGAGGTTGGGCACCCCGGCCGCGTCGAACTGCTGGCTCAGGCCCACGTCGCGGTTGTCGAAGCGGATGACGCGGTAGCCGCGCTCGACCAGCCGGGCGACGAAACGGTCGTCCCAGCCGAGCAGCTGCATTCCGAGGCCCATGATGAGCAAGACCGGCTCGCCTTGCGGGGAGCCGGTCTCGTCCACTTCGATCGCGATGCCGTTGGCCCGGACCTGCATGGTGGTGTGCTGACCTATCGATCAGTCACGCGAGGCGCGCTTGCGCTCGTGTTCCTTCAGGTAGCGCTTGCGGACACGGATGGACTTCGGCGTGATCTCGACCAGTTCGTCGTCGTCGATGAACTCGACGCCGTACTCCAGTGTGAGGTCGATCGGCGGCGTGATCTTGATCGCGTCTTCCTTGCCGGACACGCGGAAGTTCGTCAGCTGCTTCGTGCGGGTGGCGTTGACGACGAGGTCGTTGTCGCGGTTGTGGATGCCGACGATCATGCCTTCGTAGACCGGGTCGTTCGCCTTCACGAACATGCGGCCGCGGTCGTCGAGCTTGCCCAGGGCGTAGGTGAAGATCTCACCGTCGTCCATCGAGATCAGCACGCCGTTCTTGCGGCCGCCGATGTCGCCCTTGTGCGGCTCGTAGCCGTCGAAGATGTTGCTGATCAGGCCCGAACCGCGGGTCAGGTTCATGAACTCGTTCGAGAAGCCGATCAGGCCGCGGGCCGGGATGCGGTACTCGAGGCGGACACGGCCGTTGCCGTCCGGTTCCATGTTGACGAGTTCGCCCTTGCGCTCGCCCAGCGCCTGCATCACGCCACCCTGGTGGCCTTCCTCGATGTCGGCGGTGACGAGTTCGATCGGCTCGTGCTTCACGCCGTCGACGTCGTGGAACACCACGCGCGGCTTGCTCACGGCCAGCTCGTAGCCTTCGCGGCGCATGTTTTCCAGCAGGATGGTCAGGTGGAGTTCACCGCGGCCCATCACCTCGAAGATGCCGTCCTCGTCGGTTTCCTTCACGCGCAGCGCGACGTTGCTCTGCAGTTCCTTCTGCAGGCGGTCCCAGATCTGGCGGCTGGTGACGAACTTGCCTTCGCGGCCGGCCAGCGGGCTGGTGTTCACGCAGAAGTTCATCGTCAGCGTGGGTTCGTCGACCTTCAGCATCGGCAGCGGGGCCGGGTTGGTCGTGCTGGTCACGGTGACGCCGATGCCGATTTCCTCGATGCCGTTGATCAGCACGATGTCGCCGGGGCCGGCTTCGTTCGTCTGCACGCGGTCGAGGCCCTGGAAGGTCAGCACCTGGTTGACGCGGCCCTTGACGGACTTGCCGTCCGGACCTTCCATCACGAGCACGTCCATCGACGGCTTGATGGTGCCCTGGCTGATGCGGCCCACGCCGATGCGGCCCACGAACGACGAGTAGTCGAGCGCGGAGATCTGCAGCTGCAGCGGGGCTTCGGCGTCGCCGGAGTTGGCCGGCACGTGCTTCAGCACGGTGTTGAACAGGGCGGACATGTCCGGTCCCCATTGTTCACCCGGCGCGCCTTCGGTCAGCGACGTCCAGCCGTTGATCCCCGAGGCGTACACGACCGGGAAGTCGAGCTGCTCGTCGCTCGCGCCGAGCTTGTCGAACAGGTCGAAGGCGGCGTTGATCACCATGTCGGGCTTGGCGCCCGGCTTGTCGACCTTGTTCACGACCACGATGGGCTTGAGGCCGAGGGCCAGCGCCTTCTTGGTCACGAAGCGCGTCTGCGGCATCGGGCCTTCCTGGGCGTCGATCAGCAGCACCACGCCGTCGACCATCGACAGCGCGCGTTCCACTTCACCGCCGAAGTCCGCGTGGCCCGGGGTGTCGACGATGTTGATGTGCGTGCCTTCCCAGCTGACCGCGCAGTTCTTGGCCAGGATGGTGATGCCCCGCTCACGTTCGATGGCATTGTTGTCCATCACGGTGTCGACGACCTTCTCGTGGTCGGCGAACGTGCCGGACTGGCGCAGCAGCTGGTCGACCATGGTCGTCTTGCCATGGTCGACGTGGGCGATGATGGCGATGTTGCGGATCTGTCTGTTGCTCATGCTGACGTTCTCTCTGAATGTTCCAACTTCTCGGGCTCTTCGATCACCAGGAGGCCTTGCACCTCCATCGGGCTCAAGAGCCTCGTCGAAATCAGTTCTCCGGCCGTGACCCGGGCGCTGCCCAGGAAGGCCTTGGGTTCGGGGCCGTAGACGCGCACCTGCGGTGCGTCGTCGAGCCGCACGCGGCGGCGCAGCCCGGTGAGGAAGCGGCCGGCCTCCTCGCTGTCGAGGCGCACGACCGGCACGTCCGCGAGGAGCGCGTCGGCGTCCATCAGCAGGCGGTCCCGGTCGGCTTCGGTCATCTCGGCCAGCTGCGCGAGCGTCACGGCGCCCGAAAGCGTCAGCGGGCCGCTGCCGGTGCGGCGCAGCGCGGCCAGGTGGGCGCCACAGCCGAGCGCCTCGCCGATGTCCTGCGCCAGCGTGCGGATGTAGGTGCCCTTGCTGCAGGAGACGTCGATGGTCACGAGGTCATTCTGCCGGTCGAGGATGTCGATCGAGTGAATGGTCACGCGGCGCGCCGCGCGTTCGATCTCCACCCCCTGGCGGGCGTATTCGTAGAGGGCCTTGCCCTCGTGCTTCAGCGCCGAGTGCATGGGCGGCACCTGGTCGATCTCGCCGGTGAAGCGGCGGCAGGCCTCGGCGAGTGCCGCGTCGGTCACGTCCACCGGGCGGCGCTGCAGCACCTCGCCCTCGGCGTCGGCCGTGGTGGTGGTGGCGCCCAGGCTCAGCGTGGCGACGTAGCGCTTGTCGGCGTCGAGGCTCACCTGCGAGAACTTGGTGGCGGCGCCGAAACACAGCGGCAGCAGCCCGGTGGCCAGCGGGTCGAGCGTGCCGGTGTGGCCGGCCTTCTCGGCCCGGAAGAACCGCTTGGCCTTCTGCAATGCGTCGTTGCTCGACAAGCCCAGCGGCTTGTCGAGCAACAGCACACCGTGCACCGCGCGGCGAGGCACGCGGGGGCGGTCGTTGGCGGGGCGGGCTTGGGCCACGGTGTCAGTCGTCCTTGGCGCGCGTGGCGTTGGCCTGCGCGATCAGCGAACTCAGTTCGGCCGCGCGTTCGGTGGTGCGGTCGAAGTGGAAGTGCAGCGTGGGCACGGTGTGGATCTGCAGGCGCTTGAAGAGGCCGTTGCGCAGGAAGCCGGCGGCCTCGTTCAGGGCCTCCTGGCACTGTTCGACGTCGCCCACCAGCACCGAGAAGAACACCTTCGCGTGGGCGTAGTCGGGCGTGACCTCGACGGCCTGGATGGTCACCATGCCGATGCGGGGGTCCTTCAGGTCGCGGATCAGCTCGGCCAGGTCGCGCTGGATCTGGTCGGCCACGCGGAAGCCGCGGTTGGGAATGGATCTTTTGTGTCGCATCTGATGCTCCTTGCGGGACACCCATCAAACACAAACCCCGCCCTCTTTTGGAAGGCGGGGGTGTGGGTGGGGACCCGCTCCGCGATTACAGCGTCCGGGCCACTTCCTTGACTTCGAAGAACTCCAGTTGATCGCCCTCGGCGATGTCGTTGTAGTTCTTCAGCTTGATACCGCACTCGAAGCCTTCCTTGACCTCGCGCACGTCGTCCTTCAGGCGGCGCACCGACTCGACTTCGCCCGTGTAGACCACGACGTTGTCGCGCAGCAGGCGGAAGCGCGCGTTGCGGCGCACCAGGCCCGAGGTGACCATGGAACCGGCCACCGTGCCGATCTTCGAGGCCACGAACACCGTGCGGATCTCGGCCGTGCCGATGACTTCCTCGCGCTGTTCCGGAGCCAGCATGCCGGTCATCGCCGCCTTCACGTCGTCCACGGCGTCGTAGATGATGTTGTAGTAGCGGATGTCCACGCCGTTGTGCTCGGCCAGCTTGCGCGCGCCGGCGTCGGCCCGCGTGTTGAAGCCCACGATGACGGCCTTCGAGGCGATCGCCAGGTTGACGTCCGACTCGCTGATGCCACCCACCGCGCCGTGCACGATGCGGACCTTGACCTCGTCGGTGCTGAGCTTGAGCAGCGACTGCGACAGCGCTTCCTGCGAACCCTGCACGTCGGCCTTGATGATGAGGCCGAGCGTCTGCACGTCGCCCTGGCCCATCTGGTCCATCAGGTTCTCGAGGTTGGCGGCCTGGCGCTTGGCCAGCTTCACGTCGCGGTACTTGCCCGAACGGAAGGTGGCGATTTCACGGGCGCGGCGTTCGTCGCTCAGCACCATGAACTCGTCACCGGCCTGCGGCACCTCGGTGAGGCCCTGGATCTCGACCGGGATCGACGGGCCGGCTTCGGTGATGGCCTTGCCGTTCTCGTCCAGCATGGCGCGCACGCGGCCGTACGTGGAACCGGCGAGCACCACGTCGCCACGCTTGAGCGTGCCCGACTGGATCAGCACCGTGGCCACCGGGCCGCGGCCCTTGTCCAGCTGCGCTTCGACGATCAGGCCCTTGGCGAGCGACTCGACCGGCGCCTTCAGTTCCAGCACTTCGGCCTGCAGCAGCACCTGCTCGAGCAGGTCGTCGATGCCCATGCCGGTCTTGGCCGACACACCGACGAACGGCGACTCGCCACCGAACTCTTCCGGCACGACCTCTTCGGCCACCAGCTCGCTCTTCAGGCGCTCGGCGTTGGCTTCCGGCTTGTCCATCTTGTTCATCGCGACGACGATCGGCACGCCGGCCGCCTTCGCGTGGGAGATGGCTTCCTTCGTCTGCGGCATCACGCCGTCGTCGGCCGCCACCACCAGGATGACGATGTCGGTGGCCTTGGCGCCACGGGCACGCATGGCCGTGAAGGCCGCGTGACCCGGGGTGTCGAGGAAGGTGATCATGCCGCGCGGGGTGTCCACGTGGTACGCCCCGATGTGCTGCGTGATGCCGCCGGCTTCACCGGAGGCCACGCGGCTCTTGCGGATGTAGTCGAGCAGCGAGGTCTTGCCGTGGTCGACGTGGCCCATGACGGTCACGACCGGCGCACGCGGCAGCACTTCGTGCTTGGCATCGGCCTCGTTTTCCTCGTCCAGGAACGCGTCCGGATCGTCCAGCTTGGCGGCGAACGCCTTGTGGCCCATTTCCTCCACGACGATCATCGCGGTTTCCTGGTCCAGCTGCTGGTTGATGGTGACCATCTGGCCCAGCTTCATCATCGTCTTGATGACTTCGGACGCCTTCACCGACATCTTGTGGGCGAGGTCGGCCACGCTGATGGTTTCGGGAACGTGCACTTCCTGGATCTGGGCTTCCGCCGGCGCCTGGAAGGTCGACTGGCCCGAATCGCCACGGTCGCCACGGCGGCCGCCGCGCGGCGCGCGCCAGCCCGGACGGGCACCGCCGCCGCTGTTGATGGTCTTGAGGCCGCGCTTCTTGGCGGCGTCGTCGGCCCAGCTGGACGACAGCTTCTCGGACTTGACCGACTTCTTGTCGCCCGGCTTGGCACCCGGCGCGGCGGCCGTGGTGGCAGCCGGAGCGCCAGGAGCGCCGGCGGGCTTGTGGATCGTGCCCTTGATGCCTTCCTTGTTCGGATCGGCCGGCTTCGGCTCTTCCTTCTTGGCCTGCAGCACCTTCTTCGGCGCGTTCATCATCGCGCGGATGGCGGCGGCCTCGTCCTCGGCGGCCTTGCGGCGCTTGGCGAGGTCGGCGGCGCGCTGCTTCTCTTCGTCGACGACGTCGGCGGCCTTGATCACCCGCAGGGCGGGCTTGGGCGGCTCGACCGGCGCGGCGGGTGCCGGGGCGGCGGCCACGGGTGCGGCTGGCACTTCCTTGACTTCCTTCTTCGATGCGGCGGCCGCGGCGGCGGCGGCCTCGAGCGCGGCCTTCGCCGCGGCGGCGGCGGCCGCCTCGGCGGCCTCGCGGGCACGCTGCTCGGCGGCTTCACGCTCGCGCTTTTCCTGCTCTTCGCGCTGGCGGCGCTTCTCCGCGAGCTCTTCTTCCTGCTTGCGCAGCAGTTCGGCCTGGGCGCGGGCCTCGTCCTCGCGGCGTTGCAGTTCCGCTTCGTCGACCTGCGGCGCCGCCGGTTCCTCGGCGGGCGCGTTTTCGTCGCGCTTCACGAACGTGCGCTTCTTGCGGACCTCGACCTGGATGGTGCGGGCCTTGCCACTGGCATCGGCCTGCTTGATCTCGCTGGTCGACTTGCGGGTCAGCGTGATCTTCTTGCGCTCGCCGCCGGCGGTGCCGTGCGAGGAACGCAGGAAATCGAGCAGCCGCTCCTTGTCGGACTCGGTCAGCGCGTCATCGGTGGACGCCTTCGCGACGCCGGCCGATTGGAGCTGCTCGAGCAGTGCCGCGGCTGAGCGGTTGAGCTCGGCGGCAAACTGGGCGACGGTGGTCACAGCCATTGTGTATATCCTTGCTTGGTACGTGCGGTGCTGCTTCGATGCGAGATTCTGAAACGCGGTCGTGACGGATCGGTCAGGTGGTGAACCAGTGTTCGCGCGCCTTCATGATCAGCGCCTTCGCCTGGGTCTCGTCCACACCGGTCATCTCGGTCAGTTCGTCCACGGCCAGGTCGGCCAGGTCGTCCCGGGTGTGGACGCCGCCGTCCGACAGCTTCGCGATCAGTTCCGGCGACAGGCCGTCCAGGTCGCGCAGGTTCTGCGACACGTCTTCCATCTTCTCCTCGCGGACGATTTCCATCGTCAGCAAGGCATCCTTCGCGCGGGTGCGCAGCTCGTTCACGGTGTCTTCGTCGAAGCCTTCGATCTCGAGCATTTCCTGCATCGGGACGTAGGCCACTTCTTCGAGGCTGCCGAAACCTTCGGAGATCAGGATGTCGGCGACTTCCACGTCGACATCGAGCTTCTCGACGAACAGCTTGCGCAGGCTGTCCGATTCCTCGGACTGCTTCGCCTGCGATTCCTCGGCCGTCATGATGTTGATGCGCCAACCGGTCATCTCGGAGGCGAGGCGCACGTTCTGGCCGCCGCGGCCGATGGCGATCGCGAGGTTCTCCTCGTCGACCACCACGTCCATGGCGTGGCGCTCTTCGTCGACCACGATCGACTGCACGTTGGCCGGGGCCAGCGCGCCAATCACGAATTGGGCCGGATCTTCCGACCACAAGACGATGTCGACGCGTTCGCCGGCGAGTTCGTTCGTCACGCTGTTGACACGCGAGCCGCGCACGCCGACGCAGGTCCCGATGGGATCGACACGCTTGTCGTGCGAGATCACGGCGATCTTGGCGCGCGAACCCGGGTCACGGGCGCACGACTTGATCTCGAGCAGGCCCTGCTCGATCTCGGGCACTTCCTGGGCGAACAGCTCCATCATGAAGCCGGGCGCGCTGCGCGACAGCAGGATCTGCGGGCCGCGCAGGGTGGGGTCGACCTCGGCGATGAACGCGCGCACGCGGTCGCCCGAGCGGAGGTTTTCCTTCGGGATCATCTCGCCACGCTTCAGGCGGCCCTCGATGCGGCCGGACTCGACGATCACGTCGCCCTTGTCCAGGCGCTTGACGGTGCCGACGAAGATCTTGTCGCCGCGCGACAGGAAATCGGTGAGCAGCTGCTCGCGCTCGGCGTCGCGGATCTTCTGCAGGATGACCTGCTTGGCGGCCTGCGCACCGATGCGGCCGATGGTGACGGACTCCACCGGTTCCTCGATGTAGTCGTCGACCTCGATGTCCGCGATCTGTTCGAGCGCCTCGAAGTGCAGGATTTCCGAATCCGGCAGCTGCAGGCCGGCTTCATCCGGCACCACGTGCCAGCGACGGAAGGTCTCGTAGTCACCGCTCTCCCGGTCCACGGTCACGCGGATGTCGACCTCGCCACCATGCAGCTTCTTGCTGGCCGAGGCGAGCGCCGCTTCCACGGCGCCGAACACCACTTCCCGATCCACGCTCTTCTCGCGCGAGATGGCGTCTACCAGCATCAACAGTTCGCGGTTCATTGCTTACGATCTCCGTCAGTTTCATCAGCCTCGGCCTGTGCACCCGCGGCGTCGTTCGCGGGCTGCGACTGGAATCGCTTGCCCTTGAAGTCGACCACCGGCACCAGACGGGCCTCCTTTACTTCGCCAAGCGAAAAATCGAGCGCCTGCTCGACCTTGCCGTCGTTGAACACCAGACGCCAGCCTTCGCCCAGGGCCTCGAGGAGGCCCTTGTATTTCTTCCGTCCCTTGAAGGGCGCCACCAGGGTCAGTTCGACCTCCTGGCCAGCGAAACGCGCATAGTGGGCCGCCGTCTTCAGCGGGCGGTCGAGCCCCGGCGAGGACACCTCGAGCCGTTCGTACGCGATGCCTTCGACTTCCAGCACGTGCTGGAGCTGGCGCGTGACCCGCTCGCAGTCCTCGACGACGATGTATTCCCCGGCCGGGTCGTTGGCGACACGATCGATGTAGACGCGCAGGAGCCCCTTGGGGCTGCGTTCGCAGTCCACAAGTTCATACCCCAGTCCGGTCACGGTGCTTTCTACAGCGGCTTGCCAGTTCATCCAGTCGGCTCGGTTCCTGTTACCTGATCGCTTGGTCAGGCCTGGCGTCGTCGCCCCACAGGGCCCACCGCAAAGTCGATCAAGCAAAAAAAATGGGCTGGAAAGAATCCGCCCATGCAGTTTTCTTGAGAAAGGAGGATTGTAGCGTGACCCGGTGTTACAGGCAACACCCTGGGCTGTCAAGAGCGCGCCACCCCGCAGCGAACCCCTGCCCGAGGAGGAATCCGCGACCCCTTCCGGCGTGCGAAAATCCCGCGTCTTTCACCTCGACGGAGTCACCATGGGCTTTCTGGCCGGCAAACGCTTCCTGATCACCGGCGTTCTCTCCAACCGCTCCATCGCCTACGGCATCGCCAAGGCCTGCCATCGCGAAGGCGCCGAACTCGCGTTCAGCTACGTGGGCGAGCGCTTCAAGGACCGCGTTTCCGAGTTCGCCGCCGAATTCGGCTCCAAGCTCGTCTACGACTGCGACGTGGCCGACGACGCCCAGATCGACGCCATGTTCGCCCAGCTGGGCGAGGCCTGGCCCGAGTTCGACGGCGTGGTGCACTCCATCGGCTTCGCCCCGCGCGAGGCGATCGCCGGCGACTTCCTCGAGGGCCTGTCCCGCGAGGCGTTCCGCGTGGCCCACGACATCTCGAGCTACAGCTTCCCGGCCCTCGCCAAGGCCGCCCTGCCCCGCCTGCGCCCGGGCAGCGCCCTGCTGACCCTCACGTACCTGGGCGCGCTGCGCAGCATGCCCAGCTACAACACGATGGGCCTGGCCAAGGCGTCGCTGGAAGCCAGCGTGCGCTACCTCGCCGCGAGCCTCGGCCCCAAGGGCATCCGCGTGAACGGCATCTCGGCCGGTCCCATCAAGACGCTGGCCGCGTCCGGCATCAAGGGCTTCGGCAAGATGCTCGAGATGACCGCGCAGTCGCCGCTCGGCCGCAACGTCACCATCGAGGACGTGGGCAACGCGGCGGCCTTCCTGCTGTCGGACCTGGCGTCGGGCATCACGTCCGAGATCACGTATGTGGACGGCGGCTTCAGCCAGACGGCGCTGGCCGGCATGACCGAGTGACACCGTGACGACATGACCGGCCCGCGACGGGCCGGTCCGACGGGTCACTGCACGATCGTCAGCACGTCCACGTCGATCTCGGGAGACTCCATGAAGTCCTTCTCCACCTCCCCGACGATCTCCACCGGGGTGGTGGCGCCGATGGCCTGGGCCGGGAACAGCTTGCGGTCGATCTCGACCCGGATCTCCTGCTTGCCGTCCGAGAAGATGTACTTGTCGCTCGACACCTGGCGCAGGAGGGTGCCGCGCAGCACCACCCGCTGATCGTCGACCGGCTCCTTGAGCACCGCAGCCAGCGTGGTGAGCACCGGCTGGGCGCCCGGGCCCGTGTACTGGGCGACGGCGGGGACCGTGACGATCACGGCCGCGGCGGAGAGCAGGAGTTTCTTCATGGCGGGGGTCCTGGGTTGGGTTGCCCGGTGGGATCCACCCTCGGGGCCCGGGTTCCGTCCCGTTCCGCCACGCGAACGCCCCACATGCCGTCACCCCGATGAAAATCGGGGCCCACCGACCGCACATGCGCGGCGCGAACGGTGGATCCCGGTGAGTTCAACCGGTCGATGCAACAGTACTCAACTGTTGCAAAGGATCGGAATGAAAAGAGCCAAGAAGTTGTGGACGCGCCAGGAGCGAGCCCAAATGTGGGCGGCCTGGCGTCAAGGCAAGAGCCTGCGCCAGATCGGAGCAGCCCTGAAAAGGGCGTCTGCGACGATCCATTGGCAAATCAAGGAAAAAGGTGGAATCGCCCCGCCCATGGCGTCTCGGGCGGCGCACCAGTTGACGCTGCCGCAGCGGGAGGAGATCTCCCGCGGCTTGGTTGAAAACGTGTCTTTTCGGGAGCTGGCGTGCCGACTCGGGAAGTCGCCCTCGACGATCAGCCGTGAGGTTGCGCGCAATGGAGGTCGCGAGGCCTACCGTGCAACCAAGGCGGATGAGGCGGCCTGGAAGCGGGCCAAGCGGCCCAAGAAATGCCTGCTGTCGAGCAACGCCCCCTTGCGCAATGCTGTTGCCAGCAAGCTGATGAAGGACTGGTCGCCCCAGCAGATCGCAGGTTGGCTGCGCGACACGTACGAGAATGAGCCTGCCATGCAGGTATCGCACGAAACCATCTACCGCACGCTCTTCATCCAGGCCCGCGGGGCCCTGAGGAAGGAGTTGACCGACTACTTGCGCAGCCAGAAGCAGATTCGACGCACGCTGAAACTGGCCCCAAACAACCGTGGTCAGATCACGGACGCCATCTCCATCCGGGAGCGCCCAGCGGAAATAGAGGATCGTGCCGTCCCGGGACACTGGGAGGGGGATCTGGTCGTCGGGGCGAACAACAGCTACGTGGCCACACTGGTGGAGCGGCACTCGCGGTTCGTCATGCTGGCGCGGGTGACAGGCAAGGACTCGGAGACGGTCGTGCAGGCGCTGATCGAGCGGATGCAAACGCTTCCGACGCAACTGGCGGGCTCACTGACTTGGGATCGTGGGACCGAGTTAGCCCAACACAAGCGCTTCACGCTGGCCACGAACATGCCTGTGTACTTCTGCGATCCCCGCAGCCCTTGGCAGCGGGGATCGAACGAGAACACGAACGGGCTGCTGCGCCAGTACCTCAAGCGCGAAGACGACATCTCGGCGTACACCCAAGAGCAGCTCGATGCCATCGCCCAGAAGCTAAACACCCGACCGCGCAAGACGCTCGGGTATAAAACCCCTGCCTACAAGCTCAATGCCGCTGTTGCGTTGACCGGTTGAACTCACCCCCGGCGTTCGCCGGGATGACAGGTTGCTTCAGACGTCGTCGCGCACGCAGTCGACGTAGTAGCTGTGGGTCTCGGCGTCGCCGTCCTCTTCCACCAGGCCGTGCACGTCCGTGTCGAACCCCGGGAACTGCGCGTTGAATGCCCGCGCGAAACGCAGGTAGTCGACGATCTTCTTGTTGAAGCGCTCGCCCGGGATCAGCAGCGGGATGCCCGGCGGGTACGGGGTCACGAGCGACGCGGTGATGCGGCCTTCCAGGTCGTCGATGGCCACCCGTTCGGTCTGGCGGTGGGCGATGCGGGCGAACGCGTCGCTCGGCTTCATCGCCGGCTGCAGGTCGGACAGGTACATCTCGGTGGTCAGGCGCGCGATGTCGTGCTTGGCGTACGCCTCGTGGATGCCCTGGCTCAGGTCGCGCAGGCCCATGCGCTCGTAGCGCGGGTGCGCGGCCACGAACTCGGGCAGCACGCGCCACAGCGGGGCGTTGCGGTCGTAGTCGTCCTTGAACTGCTGCATCGCGGTCAGCAGCGTGTTCCAGCGGCCCTTCGTGATGCCGATGGTGAACATGATGAAGAACGAGTACAGGCCCGTCTTCTCGACCACCACGCCGTGTTCGGCGAGGAACTTCGTGACGATGGCGGCCGGGATGCCGGTCTTGGCGAACTTGCCCGACATGTCGAGCCCCGGCGTGATGATGGTGCTCTTGATGGGGTCGAGCATGTTGAAGCCCTCGGCCAGGTCGCCGAAGCCGTGCCACTTGGCGCCGGCCTTGAGCACCCAGTCCTCGGCCTTGCCCACGCCTTCCTTGACGAGCTTGTCCGGACCCCAGACCTTGAACCACCAGTCCTTGTCGTACTCCTTCTCGACCTTGCGCATCGCGCGGCGGAAGTCGAGCGCCTCGGAGATGCTCTCCTCCACCAGTGCCATGCCGCCCGGGTTCTCCATCATGGCCGCGGCCACGTCGCACGAGGCGATGATGGCGTACTGCGGGCTCGTGGAGCTGTGCATCAGGTAGGCCTCGTTGAAGAGGTGGCGGTCGAGCTTGCGGCTCTGCGAGTCCTGCACGAGCACCTGCGAGGCCTGGCTGATGCCGGCGAGCAGCTTGTGCGTGGACTGCGTGGCGAACACCAGCTGGTCCTTCGGGCGCGGGCGGTTGCGGCCCATCGCGTGGTACGTGCTGTAGAAGTCGTGGAAGGCCGCGTGCGGCAGCCACGCCTCGTCGAAGTGCAGCGTGTCGATGTAGCCGTCGAGACCGTGCTTGATGGTCTCGGTGTTGTAGAGCACGCCGTCGTACGTGCTCTGCGTGAGCGTCAGGATGCGCGGCTTGACCTTCTTCGCGTCCACGCCGGCCAGCAGCGGGTTCGCGGCGATCTTCTTCTGGATGGCTTCCTTCGTGAACTCGGCCTCGGGGATGGGGCCGATGATGCCGTAGTGGTTGCGCGTGGGGCGCAGGAACACGGGCACCGCGCCGGTCATGATGATCGCGTGCAGGATCGACTTGTGGCAGTTGCGGTCCACCACCACCACGTCACCCGGGGCCACCGCGTGGTGCCACACCATCTTGTTGCTGGTGCTCGTGCCGTTCGTGACGAAGAAGCAGTGGTCGGCGTTGAAGATGCGCGCGGCGTTGCGCTCGCTCTCGGCCACCGGGCCGGTGTGGTCCAGCAGCTGGCCCAGTTCGTCGACACTGTTGCAGACGTCGGCGCGCAGCATGTTCTCGCCGAAGAACTGGTGGAACATGCGGCCCACCGGGCTCTTCAGGAAGGCGACGCCGCCCGAGTGGCCCGGGCAGTGCCACGAGTAGGAACCGTCGTGCGCGTAGTCGACCAGCGCGCGGAAGAACGGCGGCGCCAGGCCGTCGAGGTAGCTCTTGGCCTCGCGGATGATGTGGCGGGCCACGAACTCCGGGGTGTCCTCGAACATGTGGATGAAGCCGTGCAGCTCGCGCAGCACGTCGTTCGGGAGGTGCTGCGACGTGCGCGTCTCGCCGTACAGGTAGATGGGGATCTCGGCGTTCTTGAACCGGATCTCCTGGATGAACTTGCGCAAATTCAGCACGGCCGGGTCGAGTTCCGGGCCGTCGGCGAACTCGTTGTCGTCGATGGACAGGATGAAGGCGCTGGCGCGGCTCTGCTGCTGGGCGAACTGGGACAGGTCACCGTAGCTCGTGGCGCCCAGCACCTCGAAGCCCTCTTTCTCGATGGCGTCGGCGAGCGCGCGGATCCCCAGACCCGAGGTGTTCTCGGACCGGAAGTCTTCGTCGATGATGACGATGGGAAACTGAAAACGCGACATGGCAACTCCAGGGGCAGGAACGCAGGGGAATACGACGGAAAGCGCGAAGTGTAGGGCCACTGGATGACACTGGGGGCGCGGGCTTTACACTGCCCGCGAACCGGTCGGGGATTGACGGGAAAACAAGACAGGAGCCAGGGGAAATGGACTTTTCGGTCGCGACGTTCTGGTGGGTGGCGGCAGGCGCCGTGGTCGCGGCGGAACTCGCCACGGGCACCTTCTACCTGCTGATGATCGCCCTCGGGCTCGTGGGCGCGGCGCTCGCGGCCCACCTGGGCCTGCCCGTGTCGCTGCAGGTGGTCACCGCGGCGCTCGTGGGCGGCGGGGCCACGGCGCTCTGGCACTGGCGGCGCACCGTCACGCAGCCCTCGCCGCAGCCGGTCGCGCAGAACCGCGACGTGAACCTCGACATCGGCGAACGCGTCACCGTGGCCGCGTGGGAACCCGACCACACCGCGCGGGTCAACTACCGGGGCAGCTCCTGGAAGGCGAAACGCCAGCCGGGCGCGCCCGAAGTCACCGGCGAACACGTCGTCCAGGCCGTCGAAGGCAACTGGCTCGTCGTCGCCCCCCTCACCCACTGACCGGTCCGAGACCCCATGGAAATCGCCCTCATCCTCGCGGTCATCGCCGCCATCTTCATCGTCCGCACCTTCAAGATCGTGCCCCAGCAGAACGCCTGGGTCGTCGAGAAGCTCGGCAAGTACGACCGCACGCTCACGCCCGGCCTCAAGTTCGTGATGCCCTTCGTCGAGCGCGTGGCCTACAAGCATTCGCTGAAGGAAGTGCCGCTCGACGTGCCCAGCCAGGTCTGCATCACGAAGGACAACACCCAGCTGCAGGTCGACGGCATCATCTACTTCCAGGTGACCGACCCCATGCGCGCGAGCTACGGCTCGAGCAACTACGTCTTCGCCATCACCCAGCTCGCGCAGACGCTGCTGCGTTCGGTCATCGGCAAGATGGAACTCGACAAGACCTTCGAGGAACGCGACCAGATCAACTCGTCGGTGGTCAACGCGCTCGACGAGGCCGCGTCCAACTGGGGCGTGAAGGTACTGCGCTACGAGATCAAGGACCTGACCCCGCCGGCCGAGATCCTGCGCTCGATGCAGGCCCAGATCACCGCCGAGCGCGAGAAGCGCGCGCTGATCGCCGCGTCCGAGGGCCGCAAGCAGGAACAGATCAACATCGCCACCGGCGAGCGCGAGGCCTTCATCGCGCGTTCGGAAGGCCAGCGCCAGGCCGAGATCAACGCCGCGCAGGGCGAGGCCGCCGCCATCACCACGGTGGCCGACGCCACCGCCGACGCCATCCGCAAGATCGCCGAGGCCATCCGCCATCCCGGCGGCATGGAGGCCGTGAACCTGAAGGTCGCCGAGAAGGCCGTCGAGGCCTACGCCCAGCTCGCGAAGACCAACAACACGATGATCGTGCCGGGCAACATGACCGAGGTCTCCGCGCTGATCGGCTCGGCCATGACGATCCTCAAGCAGCGCACGCCGCAATGACGGAGGGGCGTTCCACCATGGCCCGCAACGTCCTGGGCGAGGAACTCGTCGCCTGCTCCTACGACCCGCTCACCGGCTTCTTCCGCGACGGCTGCTGCCACACGCGCGCCGACGACACCGGCAGCCACGTCATCTGCGCGAAGGTCACCGCCGACTTCCTCGCGTTCTCGATGCAGCGCGGCAACGACCTCAGCACCCCGCAGCCCGACGTGCGCTTCCGCGGCCTGCGCCCCGGCGACCGCTGGTGCCTGTGCGCGCTGCGCTGGAAGGAAGCCCTCGACGCGGGCGTCGCGCCCCCCGTCGTGTTGCAGAGCACGCACGAACGCGCCCTCGAATTCGTCACGCTCGAACAGCTTCAGGCGCACGCCCTGCAAAAGGTAGGGTAGACTCGCGGGTTCCGGAGAGATGGATGAGCGGTTTAAGTCGCACGCCTGGAAAGCGTGTGTGGGTTAATCCCCACCGCGGGTTCGAATCCCGCTCTCTCCGCCACTACACCGAAGGCCCCGAATTCCCGTCTGATCCAGGCGACGAATGCGGGGCCTTCGTCCTTCCGGGCCCTCGGCGACACGCCTGTCATGATTCGTGACCTGCCGTCGCAAGGGGCCGTGTCGAATGCGATCGTCGCCCCACACGCCCGCACCATGACACACCTCCGCCACGCCTGGCTCCTCCTCGCCCTCCTCCCCCTCGCCGCCTCCGCTGCCGACCAGCGCTCGCTGGTCCACGACGGCATCGAGCGCCACTACACCGTGCGCATGCCCGAGCGCCCGGCCGGTGAACGCCTGCCGCTCGTGCTGGTCCTCCACGGCGGCGCCGGCAACGCGGAGAACGCCGAGGCGATGACCGGGTTCACCGACAAGGCGCGACGCGAGGGCTTCATCGTCGTGTACCCCGAAGGCACGGGCCGCTTCGCGCACCGGCTGCTCGCCTGGAACGCCACCCACTGCTGCGGCCCGGCGATGACCGGGCGGGTGGACGACGTGGGTTTCATCCGCGCGCTGCTGGACCGGCTCGCCGTCGACCTGCCCGTCGACACCCGCCGCGTCTACGCGACCGGGCTGTCGAACGGCGGGATGATGGTGCACCGCCTCGGCATCGCGCTGCCCGACCGGTTCGCGGCCATCGCGCCCGTGGTCGCGACCGTCTTCGGCGACGAACCGCGGCCGGTGTCGCCCGTGGCCGCGCTGATGGTCAACGGCGCGCTCGACACCTCGGTGCCGCCGGCCGGCGGCCCGCCGGGCGGGCGCGTCACCAGCGCCTGGGACGGCACGCCCACGCTGCCGGCCCGCGCGCAGGGCGACTTCTGGGCGGCGGCGAACGCCTGCGACGCCACACCCGACGAACGCGTGACCGGCTCCGTGACCCGCACGCGCTACCGCTGCGCACCGGGCCGCGAGGTGGAACTGCTGCTGGTGGGCGACAACGGCCACGCCTGGCCGGGGGGCAGGCCCGGCAGCCTTCGGGGCGACCGCCCGAGCCGCACGTTCGACGCCACCGACGCGATCTGGTCCTTCTTCCAGGCCCACGCGAAGTAGGTGTCGAGCGCGCAGGGCAGCGTCACCCGCACGACGTGATGGACACCGCGACGGCGTCCACCGGGATCACCGGGCCCTTTTCAGTGCCCCTGGTTCGGCGAGCCCCCGCCCTTGCGGGCCTGGCTCTGGTTCGCGCTGCCGAGGTGCGCCTCGCGGTCGTTGCGGCTCTCCGGCGTGCGCTGGCCTTCGTTGCGCTGCTTCGAATCGGGGCTGGGCTTGTTGTGTTCCGCGTGTTGCGGGTGACGGGTGTTGGGCGAGTTGGACATCGGGAACTCCTCGTGAAGTGAAGGACGTCCGTCCAGCTTGAACCCCCTCGCGGACCGATGCACGCAGGCATCGCGCCGACCGGTTGTCGGCATTCGCCGACAGGCCTGATCAGCGCTCCAGCACCAGGTCACCCACGTAGGCGACGCTGCGACCGTGCGTGTTGTCGGCATCGGCGCCGAGCATCACCGCGACGAGCGGCGGCACGGCCTTCACCTCGTCGCCGAACAGCTGCAGGAAGTCGGCGTCGAGGTTGCGCCGTTCGCTGACCCAGGTGGCCAGCGGCACGTCCTCGGAATGCAGCACGAGGTAGCGCACGCGGCGCGTGAACGGGCTCGGCAGCACGGTGCCGGCCGGCAGGTGCGCGTCCCACACGTAGCAGACGGTGGCCGCCGGCGTGTCGGCGCCGGCGAGCGTCGAGGCCGCCTTCAGCCACATCCGCTCGCCGAGCGGCACCTTGTCGAGCGGCTCGTCGAACAGCGCGCACACCTTGACCGCGGTGTCGTCGCCGGACTTGTCGCGCAGGTCGGCCTTCGGCAGCGGCTGGTCCACGCGCCAGCGCCACGCGAGCGAATGGCCCTGCGGCGCGCCGTGCGGCAGCGGGTGCACGAGCGTCGCGTAGGAGTTGTCGGCGGAGATGCGCAGCACCGCGCGGCCGTCGACGATGGCCGACGCGAAACGCGACTGCGGCTTCGACTGGTTCGGCAGCAGCACCACCGCCCACGGCGCCGGCGGCGGGGCGTCGGCCGTGGCGCCCGCGACGGGCGCGAGCATCGGCGTGTCGCCCAGCACACCGGAGGCACCGGCGAACAGCACCACCGCGCCAGCCGCGCGCCACCAGGAAGGCGAAGGGGTCCGTGTCATCGGCGCCAGCCTACACCCGCCGACGGTCCCTGTCTCCATCCCCAAAGGGATAGACGCGCGACAGCCCGTACCCCCCCTGGACAGGGCACTCCCTTGTGGCGAGGCCCGGCGTAAGCTGCTCGCACGCTGCACCGCGCCAGCCGTCTCGGCGGGAGGTGACGCGCATCTCCGAGAACAGGGGAGCGAGCGCCCGGACCACCGGGCCACGCTGAGGAGAAACGCCATGGTCGAACGGATCCTGGCTGCCGCAGTTGCCGCAGCCGCCGTCGTTTTCTGCCCGGTCGCGTCCGCCGCCGTCGACTACAAGATCGTCACGGCCTCCGAGCGAGGGACCTACATCCAGATCGGCAACGACCTCGCGCGTTTCGTCGCGCCCGACGCCGACATCTCGCTGCAGGTGCTGCCGTCGAAGGGCTCCGCCGACAACGTGAACCGGCTGCGCTACGACACCGGCGTGAAGCTCGCCATCGTGCAGTCCGACGTGTACCAGGCCTTCCTCGACCACGCGGCCGAGGGCAACGCCGAGGCCGGCCGGCTGATCCGGCCGCTGCGGGTCATCGTGCCGCTCTACAACGAGGAGATCTACTTCATCGTGCGGGCCGACTCGCCGATGCAGTTCGTGCACGAGATCAAGGGCAGCCGCATCAACGTGGGCCCGCTCGGCAGCGGCACGGCGATGAGCGCCACCACGATCTACCGCCTGATGTACGGCGAGGCGCTGGCCGAGGCCGACTCGCGCTTCATGAGCAACGAGGACGCGCTGGTGAAGCTGGCCACCGACAAGAGCGTCGACGTGGTCGCGATCGTCGCGGGCCAGCCCGCGCGGCTGCTGGCCGAGATGAAGCCCGAGGCCCGCCAGCTCGTGCGGCTGCTGAAGGTGGACCCGGCCCACCCCGCCACGCGCGCGGCGCTGCGCACCTACGTGGCCGCCACGATCCGCTCGGCCAGCTACCCGAACTGGCTCGACGGCGACGTGCCGGGGTTCGCCGTCAAGGCCTTCCTCGTGACCTACGACTACACGTACAAGCCCACCATCGAGCACCTGACGAAGTTCGCCCGCGCGCTGTGCCAGAACTTCGGGGTGCTGCAGACCGAGGGCCATCCGAAGTGGCGCGACGTCGACCTGACGCTGCCCACGAGCCTCGGCACCGGCTGGCTCTACTACGCGCCCGTCGAACGCGTGCTCCGCGGTTGCGCCCCCGCGGCGGCACCCGCTCCCGCCACGCCCCCTCCGGCCGCCCCGAAACCCGGTGCCTGCGGGCAGACCGAGCGGGTGCTGGGCCTGTGCCGCGGGTCCTGACCGGACCGAAGAGATCGCAGTGCGCCGGACGTCGCGTTCCACGTCCTCTCCGTCGTCACCTTTGTGGAGGATCCCCCCGATGAACCCGAATCGTTTGAAGCAGACGGCGCGCCACGCCCTGTGCGCGGCCGCCTGCGCCGGCGGCATGGCCGGGGCGTACGCCCAGGCCGGCGCCTCGACCCCCGACGCCGTCCCCAACCCCCGCCCCGCGGCGCCCGAGCCCGTGGGCAAGGCGCCCGAGGCCAAGCCCCTGGAGGTCGCCCCGATCTTCGAAGGGCCCGGGGTGCTCACCCCGAAAGGCAAGTTCGTCTTCGAGCCCTCGTTCCAGTACGCGTACTCGACGAGCAACCGCGTCGCCCTGATCGGCTACACGATCATCCCGGCCATCGTGATCGGCGTGATCGACGTGCGCGAGGTCAAGCGCACGAGCCTCACCACCACCCTCACCGGCCGCTTCGGCCTGTCCAACCGGGCCGAGATCGAGTTCCGACTGCCCTACGTGCTGCGCAAGGACGACAGCGTCGGCCGCGAACTGCAGGCGAGTTCTCCCGAGGCGGTGAACTTCCCCGCGAAGGGGAACGACATCGGCGACATCGAGGCCATCCTGCGGTACCAGCTCAACGACGGCGGGCTCGACAAACCCTTCTTCGTCGGCAGCCTGCGCTTCAAGAGCCGCACCGGCAAGGACCCGTTCGAGGTCGACACGACCACCACGACACCGGGCTTCCGCGGCGGCATCCAGAGCGAACTGCCCACGGGCTCCGGCTTCTACGGCCTGCAGCCCGCGCTCACCGTGCTGTTCCCGTCCGACCCCGCGGTGCTCTTCGGCACCGTCAGCTACCTCTACAGCTTCGAACGCGACGACGTCGTGGCCCTCACCAACGGCACGCCCACGCCCATCGGCACGGTGACGCCGGGGGGCATCTACGGACTCAACTTCGGCATGGGCATGGCGCTGAACGAGAAGTCGTCGTTCAGCATCGGCTACGAGCACAGCATCGTCGAGGTCACGAAGGTGAACGGCGTGATCCCTGCCGGCAGCGTGCGCCTGCAGCTCGCCACGCTGCTGCTGGGCTACTCGTACCGGATGAGCGACAAGCAGTCGCTGAACCTGTCGGTGGGCGCGGGGCTGACGGCGGACACGCCGAGCGTGACGCTCACGCTGCGGATTCCGTTCACGCTCTGACCAGCAAGAATGTCATCCCGGCGGAAGCCGGGACCCACCGGTGCCGCAGCGCGCGGGACGCCGGTGGGCCCCGATGTTCATCGGGGTGACGGGCGCGCGGTTCAGCGCCGGATCGAATCCGTGATCGCCGTCCGCACCGCGTGCTGCAGGTTCATCGCCCGCAGCACCTGCATGCTGTTGACCGTCGCGTTGAGCGTGGTCACGTGCTGGATCTTCTGGTTGTCGAGGGTGTTCTGGATCACGGTGCCCACCGCGGTGGACGACACCGCGCCCGGCAGGAAGGTGTTGCCCGTGCCGCTCTGCACCAGCGCCAGCGACCCGTTCACCGTGGCCGAGGCCGCGCGGCCGGCGGTCGCGGCGCCGAGGTCCGAGACGTTCAGGCTCGTCGTGGTGACGAGGTTGCCGTTGATGTAGACGGCGCGTTCGATGCCGAACGACAGCTTCAGGCCCGTGTCGGTCGTGAAGCCGCCGCGCATCGTGTCGAGCCGCGCCTTGTCCATCGCCAGCGCCTCGCCGTCCCATGGGGCGCCGCGCACCTCGGCCAGGGCCTCGAGCACGCGGGCCGACGGGTCCGGCTCGGGCGCGGTCACCGCGGCCGTCTCCGTCGCCGTGTCGCCGTCCTCCAGCACGCGCCCCATCATCGCGGCCAGGTCGCCGAGCACGCGGTCGGAGGGCGCGGCGAACAGCGCTTCCTCTTCCGCGCTGGCGATCGCCGCGAGGCGCGCCTGCACGTACTCGGCACGCGGCGCGAGGCGAGGCGTCGGTGTCACCGGCGGCGCGCCCTCCTCGACGACGTCGTCGAGCACGGGCAGGTCGGCCTCGCGCAGGCTCGCGAGCTGGCGCATGACCCGCTCGGCCTGCGCGAGCGAGGTGACCGGGTCGTCGCCCGCCGCGAGCTTCTGGATCAGCGCCTCGTACGCATCGATGCCGTCGGCGAGTTCCGCGACGGGCTGGCCCGCGTCCGCATCGGCGAGCGGCGGCTCGGGCGGCGGCAGCGCGTCGATGACCCAGGGCAGCTCCGGCGGGGGCGGCTCGGGGTCGTCGACGGGGCGCGTGGTGGGCGGGGCCGCGAGGGCCAGGTCCACCGGGTGCGTCGGTGGTTCCGGGTCGGCGGGTGGCATCGCCACCGGCACGTGCGGCGGGGTCGTCTCCTCCACCCGCACGGGCGCCGGTTCGGGGCGGGCCACCACCTCGTCGCGCGCCCAGCGCCGCGGCGCGGCGCGTGCGGCCACGACCGGGCGGGGCCGGGGGTCGGCCCGCCGCGCGACGGGGGTGGTGTCGGCCACCCCGGTGTCGAGGCCCAGCACGCGCATCACGCGCTCCACGTCGCGTGCGGCGGCGCGTTCGGCCTCCTCGTCGGCCCAGGCCGGACCGGTGGCCGACAGGCCGATGCCCATCAGGGAGATCAGCAAGGCGAGCCGGGTGGGACGGGGTGTCATGGGAGTGCCCGTTTCAGAAGTCGGAAGGCCCGAGCCGCGGCATCGTGACGTTGCCCAGGCCTTCGCGGTTGATGCCCTCGGTCAGCGGCGAGCGGGGCGCCACCCGCCAGTCCGACGCGAGGTTGAAGGACGCGCGGTCCTGCTGGTTCGTGATCACGAAGAGGATCTGGTTCAGCCAGCGGCTCTCGAACACGGCCTGCGGCAGCGCACGCGTGCCGCCCGCCGGGTCGCCGAAGAGCACGCGGCCGTCGCGCAGCCCCTTGATCACGACGAAATGGTTGTAGCCGCTCTCGTTGATGAGCGCGATGGCGGGAATGCGGGCCGACACGAGCTTGTCGAGCGGCGCCTCGAAGCCGTCGGCCTCGAAGCCGTGCGCCTCGAGGTAGCGCTTCATGTCGAGCAGCGAGAAGCCCTCGTGCTGGATCTTCGCCTGGTCACCCGCCCGGTACATGGCCTCGAAGACGGCCTGCTCGCTCACCGGGTGACCGTAGTGGTGGGTGAGGAGCGTGGAAAGCGCGGCGGAACCACAGCTGAAATCGAACTGCTGACGTTCCGTCGCGAGGTAACGCCCTTCCTTCATGCTGACCGTGGGCACGGAGAAGACCCCGTCGACATCGACGGAGCCTCCCCGCGCGGGCCCTCCCCACAGGGCCGCCAGGAGGCCACAGACCAGCAGGAATCGTGCGGGCTTCATGTCGTTCATCTACTTCATCTGCACGTTGACGATCGTGGCGTTCTGGATGAGCACGTTGTTGCCACTGTTCTGGATCACGGTCGGCAGGCCCGCGGCCCCCGCGAGCGCGCCTTCGCTGATGACGTTGCCGCCCGTCACGACGTTGGTGGCCGTGTTCTCGGCCACGACGCCGCGGAGCTTCATGTCGTTCAGCACCTCCGTCCCGCCCCGCTTGCGGGCGAGCGCCGAGCCGTCGAGGGGCTTGAGCCCCAGCGGGTTGGCCCTCGGTGCGACCACGACGGGTTCGACCACCGGCGGTGGCGTGGCCGCCACCGGGATCTCGTCGTCGGCACGCGCCGAGGCACTCCAGGTCACCGATGCGAGCAGGGCCGCACCGAGCACGAGTGTGCGATCAAGGTCAAGCATGTCGTCGCCTCCTGTCGGTTTGCCCGGCGTGGGCAGGACGCGGCGGCCCGGGGAACGGATCGCTCCCCGGAACGCCGCGCACCACTCACCTGCCGAGACCCAGGTTGGCCTGCACGTTCACGCTCTGCTGCGTGAGCGCCGCGATGCCGGTGTTCTGGCTGATGACCAGAATGCCGGCGGCCGACTGCGCCGTGCCCGTCATGGTGTTGGACATGTTGAACGAGCCGGCATTGGCCATCGCCGTGCCGCCCGCGCCGCCCGCACCACCCGTGGCGCCGTTGCCGGTGCCACCGGAGCCCGCGCCACCCGTGCCACCCGCACCACCACCGCCGTTGCCACCGGCCGCGCCGGCCGCGCCGGTCGCACCGTTGCCCGCCGTGGCGCTGCCGTTGGTCGCGCTGGTCGACGCGTCGCCGTTGGTCGCGCTGCCGCCACCGCCGCCGCCGCCGGCCGTGTTGGTGGCCGTGCCACCCGCGCCGCCCGTGCTGGTGGCCGCCCCGCCGGTACCGGTCGCCGCGCCGCCGGTCGACGACGCCGTGCCGGTGTTGGAACCGCTGGTCGATGTGGCGGCACCACTCGTGCCCGCCCCGCCGCTGGCGGTCGCCGAACCCGAGGCCGCACCGCCCGTGCCGGACGAAGTGCCGGTGGCCGCGCCGCCGCTGTTCGTCGCCGTGTTGGCCGAGGAACTGCTCGACGTGCCCGTGCCGGAGCCGGAGCCGCCGGTGCCCGTGACGGCGCCGCCGGTGCCTGCGCCACCGCCGCTGCTGCCGCCCGCGCCCCCGGCGCCGCCGGGTTCACCGCCGGTGCCGCCGCCGTTGGCGTTGCCGCTCGAGCCGCCCATGCCGGCGCTGGCGCCCAGGGCGCCGCCGCCCTTGCCCGCCCCACCGGCGGCCGAGCCGCTGCCGGCCTTCTGGCCGGATGCGGAAAGACCACCGAGTGCCGCGACACCCGACTTCGCGCCGCCACCGCTGTTCTTGTCCCAGGCGCCGGCGTCACCGCCACTGGCCTTGCTGCCCGCGTCCGCGCTACCGGTCTTCTGGGCATTGCCCGCCGCCGCGCCGCCACCGGCCGTCTTCGTGTCGCCGCCGTAGGCCTTGGCGTCGCCGCCGTTGGCGCCGGTCGCGCCCTTGGCGTCGCCGCCCGAGCCGCCGTGGCCGGCCTTCGCGCCGCCGTTCCACGCGTCGCCCGCCGAGGCGCTGCCATTGCTGGCCGAGCCACCGTTGCCGCCGCTGCCGCCGCTGCCGCCGTCGCCCGCGTTGCCGCCGGTGCCGCCGGTGCCCTTGCCGCCATAGCCCTTGCCGCCATAGCCGTCGCCGCCCGCGCCGCCCTTGCCGCCGTTCGCGTTGCCGTTGTTGTTGGCGACGTTGCCGATGCCGGACACGTTGATGCCCGACACCGTGCCGGTCAGCTTGCTGACGGCCACGGCCTTGCTGGTGTTGAAGGCGTTCGACAGGTTCGAGGTCGCGGTGCTGCCGTTGTTGGCGGCCGCGGCGCCCATGCCGGCGGCGCTGGCCTTGCCGCTGTTGTCACGGTTGTCGCCCGTGCTCTTGTTGTTCTTCTGATCGGAGTTGTTGGAGTTGTCCGTCTTCGACCGGTTCGAGTTGTCCGTCTTCGACCGATTGGAGTTGTCCGTCGCCGTCACGGTCTGCGTCGCGGTCGAGTAATCATCCGCCGCGGGACCGAAGTCGCTCGACACGGCCCAGGCCGAAGTTCCGAAGGCCATCGCGAGTGCAGACACCAGTAAGGTTTTCGTCATGAAAATTCTCCTCAGTAGGGTTTGGTTTGTCCGACATTCCGGATCTGGCTTGGCCGCCAGTCCGCTCGATTCATTGCACGAACAGGACCATCGGGATGTGGGCGAGCGCAAGCTCTTGATTCACAACGATTTCGAGGCGCCGGACCGTGTCGTCGATCACGAAAAGGCCTCCGCTGTCACACCCGGGTGTCACACCGATGTGACGCCCCGATCCGGCGGATCCGGCCGAGCGGCCGGGGCCCCGGCCCGCCAGGCCGTGCGCCGCGTTGCCGGCGCGGTGGAAACCCGGCCCCATTTGTCCCGTATCACCCCTGAGACACCCATCCGGGTGGCGGACGCGCAGGCGCGCATCGGATGCCTCGCGGCATCCCCCAAAAAAACAGTTGCGGTTCGGCGCGAGCCGGAGGTCAGTTGGAGATGCGGTGCTTCGCCATCAGGCGATAGAGCGTCATGCGCGACACGCCCAGCTGTCGCGCGGCCCGCGTGACGTTGCTGCCGGCGCTCTGCAGGCTCATGTAGACCGCGAGGCGTTCCGCCTCGGTGCGCGCCTCGTCCAGCGCGTCGTGCGTGGGCGCGTCGAGGTGCTCCTCGAGGCCCAGGTCCAGCGGCGTGATGAGGCGGCCTTCGCTCATCACCATCGCGCGGCGCACCCGGTTCACGAGCTCGCGCACGTTGCCCGGCCACTCGTGCGTCTCCATCGCGAACAGCGCGCGGCGGCTGAACCCCCTGAGTCGGGGGCTCTTGTCGTGCGCGAACTTCTTGAAGCAGTGTTGTGCCAGCAATGCGACATCGGACTTGCGCTCGCGCAGCGGCGGCACGTGCAGCGGCAGCACGTTGAGGCGGTAGAACAGGTCCTCGCGGAACTCGCCGGCCATCACGGCCTTCTCGAGGTCGGCGTTGGTGGCCGCGATCACGCGCACGTCGACGCGGATGTTGCGCGTGGAGCCGATGCGGCTGATCGTCATCTCCTGCAGGAAGCGCAGCAGGTTGATCTGCAGGTCGGGCGACACGGTGCCGATCTCGTCGAGGAACACGGTGCCGCCGCTCGCGGCCTCGATCAGCCCCTGCTCGTCGCGCGAGGCGCCCGTGAACGAGCCCTTCGTGTGGCCGAACAGCTCCGACTGGATCAGGGAAGGATGGATGGCGCCGCAGTTCACCGGCACGAACGGGCCGTTCGCCCGGTTCGACTGCTGGTGGACGGCCTGCGCGGCCAGCTCCTTGCCGCTGCCGCTCTCGCCGCGGATCAACACGGGAGCGTCCACCTTCGCGATGCGCTTGATCTGCCACAGCAGGTTCTTGATGGGCGCGCTCTGGCCCACGATGGGGCCGTCGACGTTGCCCGCCGCCGCCGTGTCGTCGGCCTGGCGCAGCGCCGCGTGGCCGTAGGCGTGGCCGACGGTCTGCGTCAGGTGCGGGGCCGACACGGGCTGCGTGTGGTGGTCGAAGAAGTGGTCGAGGATCAACTCGCGGCACGCCGGTCGCGAGAGCGCGTGCAGGTCGAACACGCCGACCCATTCGAGCCCGTTGTGGGTCTGCAGGAAGGTGTGCAGGTCCTCGAGGGCGGCATCGGAGAACTCGTGGGTGATCAGGAGACCGACGAGGTACCGGTGCTGGTGGAGCAGCCGGTGGGCCGACTTCAGGTCGGCGGCGATGGCAACGTCCCATCCGGCTTCGCGGAGGTGGTCGCACACGGGGGCATCGTCGTGCCGGGGCACGACGCACAGGATCTTTCTCTCGCCCATAAACACGCTCTCCCCAGAGGCACTGCTGGGCCCGCATCCCCGTGCGGGCCCGCGCCTTTCTCTCGATCCGAACGGGCCATGTCGGGCCTTGCCATCCGGCCCGGCCGGGTGTGTCCCCGGACGGCGGCGCCGTTCGATCGTTCCGCTGTTGTCCCTGGTGTGCTCTTGCGCCGCGACCGTTTCGTGACAGCCGGGCGGTGTCGGGATTCTGCGAGCCCGCACTCGCATCGAGTCCCCCGCGAACGGGGGTGTGTACGGGACGCCGAATCCCCCCGAACGCGTGTTCCGCGCGACGGGCGCGGATCGCAGAATTCAATCACACCGCACCACGGAGGAAAAGCAATGGATGCCCACTACCTGCCCGCATTCGACCAAGCCATGCAGTTCCTGTTCGAGCGCCATGGCAACTCGATCAGCGAAGACCTCGTCCAGGCCTATTGCGCCTGCGGCTACCTGCGCGACACCGACGGCGTGCTGACCCTCACCGACCGCGGCCGCGCCGAGCTGCGCCGCCGTCGCCAGACCTCGGCGGTGAGCTGAGCCGGGTCGGTTGAACCCCGGCGCGGTGTCGGACATTCCCGACACCATGCCGCGCGCCCTCCCTACGCCAGGCGCTTGCCTTTCCTCCCAGACTGATCGTCCGAGACGTTCAACCAGGGAGCAGTACATGAGCGATCGCACCAACTGGCACGAATCCACCATCCCGATGGACGGGCAGCAACTCCTCGTCCGCACCCGTCACCTCCCTGACGGGTGGGACTGGCAGGTCCGCATCGGCGACGAATCCGTGAGCAACAGCAGCGGCCTCGCCGACACCCAGGAACGGGCCATCTCGGCCGCGATCCACGAGGCGGCCGCACGCGCGATCTGATCCGACCACCACGAGGGCCGTTCACCATGAGCCGCCGACACGAACCCGTCCCGCCCGGCCAGCCCCGGCCCGGCGACCCGCCGATCGATCCCGACGACGGCGCCTTGCCGCCGCCTGGCGCGCACGAGGAAGAGGACGAGCAGCAGAAAACGCCGGCGCCGAACTGAGCGGCGGTCACCCCGGCGAACGCCAGGGCCCACCGCGGGGTGACAGGGTCAGCTGAACAGCCGCCGTGCCGCGGCCGACCCGGCCGCCAGATCCCGCGAGGCCAGGGCTTCGTAGAGCCGGCCGAGTTCGTTGCCGATGGCCGCGAAGCCCTGCGGGCTGAGCGGGTGGCCGTTGTCGTCGACCACGGCCGCGTCCATGCCCAGCGACAGCGCCTGCGCGCTCGCCTGCCACGCGGCGAACGGGTCGGACCCCGCGTCGGTCTGCGGCACGTCGAAGCTCAGCGTCACGTCGCGCACCGCGGCCTGGTTCGGGTCGTCGGCCAGCGCGGCCTGCGCGTCGTAGCTCAGCACCAGCACCGGCGGCGCGCCCTCCTCGGCGGCCGGCAGCACCATGCGTCCGGGCACCGAACCGGCCACGAACCCGTGGCGGGCGGCGTGCTGCTGGATGTAGCCCACGCTCCACGCGGCCAGGCGCGCGTTGAGGTGCACGGCGAGCTGCGCGTCGTGCTGGCTCGCGAAACCGTCGAGTTCGCGGGCGCGGCCCACGATGTCCAGCATGTCGGGGAAGTCGACCAGCGCACCGATCAGCTCCGCGAACCCCTGCACCTTCTGCACGAACTCGGAGAACTCGATCTCGTTGAGCCCGCCGGTGCGGTTGGCCAGCTGCACGCCGGCCTGGAACTCGCTGTAGCGGCGGCCCGGCTGGGGCATCTCCCATTCGCCGTTGTCGACGTTCAGGCCCTCGATCAGGAACGGCTTCGTACCGGCGCGCCGCGTGGGCGGCAGGTGCGACAGCGCCATGTCGCCGCTCACCGGCGCCTCCACCGTGAGCGAGGCGATGCCGTCGATCAGCGCGTCGATGCGGGCACTGGCCTTGCGCGGCATCAGCAGCTGCGGTTCGGGCCGGTGGTCCTCGCTGTCGTCGAAGCCGGGTTCGGTGCGTTCGGCGGGGGCCTCGCCCATCACCGGCTCGCGCATCTCGGTGGGGGCCGGCGTGGGGGCCGAGGGCCGGCGGGGCCCCGCCTTGCGGGCCTGCCAGGCGCCGTGCGCCACCACGCCCGCGAGCACCACGCCGCCGACACACGCCAGGGCAATCGTCAGGTTGTCCATCACTGCTTCTCGATCCTCAGGCGGCCTGGACCATGCCCACGGCCGCTTCCATGTCGACCGCGACGATGCGCGAGACACCCTGCTCCTGCATGGTGACGCCGATGAGCTGCTCGGCCATTTCCATCGCGATCTTGTTGTGGCTGATGAACAGGAACTGCGTGCCGGAGGACATGGTCTTCACGAGCTTCGCATAGCGTTCGGTGTTCGCGTCGTCGAGCGGGGCGTCCACCTCGTCCAGCAGGCAGAACGGCGCCGGGTTCAGCTGGAAGATGGCGAACACGAGCGCGATGGCCGTGAGCGCCTTCTCCCCGCCCGACAGCAGGTGGATGGTGCTGTTCTTCTTGCCCGGGGGCTGCGCCATCACCTGCACGCCGGCGTCGAGGATCTCGTCGCCGGTCATGATGAGCTTCGCGTTGCCGCCACCGAACAGGCTCGGGAACATGCGCCCGAAGCCCTCGTTGACCTGGTTGAACGTGGCCATCAGCAGGTCGCGCGTCTCGAGGTCGATCTTGTGGATCGCGGCCTCGAGCGTGTTGATGGCCTCGGTCAGGTCGGCGTTCTGCGCGTCGAGGAAGGTCTTGCGTTCGCGCGACGACACGAGTTCGTCGAGCGCCGCGAGGTTCACCGCGCCGAGCGCGTTGATCTCGCGGTTGATGCGGTCGATCTCGCCCTGCAGCCCGTAGAGCTTGACGTTGTTGTCTGCGATGTTCTGCGCGAGCGCGGCGAGGTCCACCTCGGCCGCGGTGAGCTGCTCCATGAACTGCGCGCCGCCCAGCTGCGCGGCCTGCTCTTCCAGCTGCAGCTTCGTGATGCGGTCGCGCAGCGGCTGCAGGCTCTGCTCGTGCGACAGGCGCTGCTCGTCGAGCTTGCGAAGGCGCAGCGTCAGGTCGTCGTACTCGCTGCGCTTGGCGCCGAGCGCCGATTCGCGGTCGAGGCGCACGGCCAGCGCGGCTTCCAGGCCCACCTGGGCCGAGGCGTCGGTGAGCCGGCCGAGTTCCTCGCGCAGCTGCGCCTCGGTCTGGGCGTTGCCCTGCACCTGCTGGGCCGACGTCTCGAGACTGCGCTGCAGCTCGCCGCGGCGGGCCGCCAGCGCGCGCGAGGCGAACTGGGCTTCCTGGGCCTGGCGCTCGAGCGAACGCAGCTGCTCGCGCGCGTCGGCGAGGCGCCGTTCGGCGGCGATCACGCCCTCTTCCAGCTCGGCGTGCCGCTCCTGCGTGGTGGCGAGCTGCATGTCGAGTTCCTCGAAACGCGCCTCGCCCGTGGCGCGGCGTTCGTTCAGTTCCTCGAGCTGCGCGTCGATCTCGCCGAGTTCCTCGTCGAGCTGGCCGCGGCGCGTGCTGGTCTGCTCGGCCTGCTGCGACAGGCGCAGCAGTTCCACCTGCATCTGGTGCGCCTTCGTCTGCGTCTCGCCGGCCTCGCGGCGCGCGGTGACGAGGCGCTGGGACGCCTCGGTGTAGGCCGCCTCGGCGCGCACCAGGCCGCCACGGGCGTCCTCGGCGATCAGCGTCTGCGCGCGCAGCTCGCGTTCGAGGTTCTCGATCTCCTGCGCGCGGGCGAGCATGCCGGCCTGTTCCGAATCGGGCGCGTAGAACGCGACCGAGAACTGGCCCACGGCATGGCCCTCGCGGGTCATGATCGTCTCGCCGTGCGTGAGCTTGTCGCGCGAGGCCATGGCCTCCTCGATGCTGCCGGCGGTGTAGACCCCCTCGAGCCAGTCGTTGAGCAGCGCCTTCAGGCCCGCGTCGCCCAGGCGCAGCAGGTCGGACAGGCGCGACAGCGTCTGGTGGGTGTTGGCGATGGCGCCCTGAGGCGGGCTGTAGAACGCGAGCTTGGCCGGCGGCGCGTCGAGCGCGAAGGCGCGCACGGTCTCCAGGCGGCCGACCTCGAGGGCGCTGAGCTTCTCCCGCAGGGCAGATTCCAGCGCGGTCTCCCAGCCGGTCTCGATGTGCACCTTCTTCCACAGGCCCTGCATGTCCTCGAGGCCGTGTTTCGCGAGCCAGGGCTTGAGCTTGCCCTCGGTCTGCACCTTCTCCTGCAGCGCGCGCAGCGCGTCGAGGCGGGCGCTCAGGTCGGACTGCTTCGCGGTGTCGGCGTTGACCTGCTCCTGCTTCGCGCGGCGGTCGTCGTCGAGCGCGGGCACCTGTTCGGTGAGTTCGTGCAGGCGTTCGTCGGCGACGGCACGCGCTTCCTCGGCGACGGCGAACTGCGCCTTGAGGTCGCCCAGGCGGTCGAGGTCGGGCACGGCGAGCTGGCGGCGTTCGGTGTCGAGCCGCTCGCGGCGCTGCTGGAACTGCCGGTTCTGGTCCTCGATGTTGCGGCTCTCGGCCGCGAGCACCTGGATCTGCTGCTGCACGCCGGACACCGCCGTGCGCTGCTCGTTGCTGCGGTTCTGCGCGGTGCGCACCGCGTCCTCGACGGCGGGCAGGTTGCCGGCCTGTTCCTCGGCCTGCGCGGCGAGCACCTCGCTCTGCTCGTCGGCCGCGGCGATCTGGCCGGCGATGGTCTCGAGTTCCTCCTCGGCCTGCGCCTGGCGTTCGGCCCAGGTCTCGTTCTGCACCTTCAGCTCGACGAGGCGCTGCTCGACGCGCTGGCGGCCCTCGACGACGTAGCGGATGCGCTCCTCGAGCCGGCTGACTTCGAGCGAGGCCTCGGCGAGCGCGCCCTGGGCCGTGTGCAGCTCGTCGCTGGCCGCGTAGTGGGCCTGGCGCACGGTTTCCAGCTCGGCCTCGCCGTGGCGCAGCTCGGCGGTGCGGGCCTCCAGCGCGTTGGTGGCCTCCAGCACCTCCTTGCGCACGCGGTCCTGCTCGCTCGCGGCGTCGCGGTGCTTGAGGAACCACAGCTGGTGCAGCTTCAGCGTGCCGGCTTCCTGCAGGCCGCGGTACTTCGTGGCCACCTCGGCCTGCTTCTCGAGCTTCTCGAGGTTGCTGGTGAGTTCGCGGAGGATGTCCTCGACGCGGGTCAGGTTCTCGCGGGTGTCCTTCAGCCGGTTCTCGGTCTCGCGGCGGCGTTCCTTGTACTTGGACACGCCCGCGGCTTCCTCGAGGAACAGGCGCAGCTCTTCCGGCTTGCTCTCGATGATGCGGCTGATGGTGCCCTGGCCGATGATGGCGTAGGCGCGCGGCCCGAGGCCGGTGCCGAGGAACACGTCCTGCACGTCGCGGCGGCGCACGGGCTGGTTGTTGATGAAGTAGCTGCTGGTGCCGTCGCGCGTGAGCACGCGGCGCACGGCGATCTCGGTGAACTGGTTCCACTGGCCGCCGGCGCGGGCGTCCTCGTTGCTGAACACCAGTTCGACGCTGGCGCGGCTCGCGCCCTTGCGGTTGCCCGAGCCGCTGAAGATCACGTCCTGCATGGACTCGCCGCGCAGCTCGCTCGCCTTCGATTCACCGAGCACCCAGCGCACGGCGTCCATGATGTTGGACTTGCCGCAGCCGTTCGGCCCCACCACCCCCACCAGCTGACCCGGCAACTGGAAATGCGTCGGCTCGGCAAACGACTTGAAGCCCGAGAGCTTGATGGAGTTCAGACGCATGGGAGGTGAAAGCCCTTGGACAGGGCGGCCAGGACCGCCTAAGTACTTGATTTATCTGAAAAAATTATCCGACGGCGGAGCGTCCGGCGAGGCGCGATGATACCATCGCCCCCCTCGCGCAAAAGCCGCAAAACCCCATCCCGACCCGATCGACCGCCATGGCCAAGATGTCCTCCAAAGTCGCCCTGCCCAAGAACAAGCCCGCCGCGGCCGTGGGCCAGCGCGAGAAGCCGGCCACGCCGCCGAGCGCGCCCAGCAAGCAGCTCGACGTGTTCCCGAACCCCACCCCGAAGCGCGACTACGCGATCCAGTTCCAGGTGCCCGAGTTCACCTGCCACTGCCCGCTGACCGGCCAGCCCGACTTCGCCCACTTCACGATCGACATGATCGCGGACAAGCTGTGCGTCGAGCTCAAGAGCCTGAAGATGTACATGTGGAGCTACCGCCACGAGGGCGCGTTCCACGAGAAGGTGACGAACGACATCCTCGACGACATCGTCCGCGCCACCGACCCGCGTTTCATCCGCATCACCGCCAAGTGGTACGTGCGCGGCGGCATCTACACGAACGTCGTGGCCGAGCACCGCAAGAAGGGCTGGAAGCCGCAGCCGGTCGTCGTGATGCCCGTGCACTCGGCCGCCACCGGCCTCGCCTGACCGCCAAATCCCTGCGGGGCCGCCGAGATTGAGGCGGCCCGTTGCGGGCGGCGCGCCGTTGTCCGACGATGGCGGTCCCTTCGACCCCTCGCAGCAAGGATTCCCCATGGCCACCACCCGCAACGTCGCCGTCCTCGTCGGCAGCCTCCGCAAGGCCTCGTTGAACCGCAAGCTGGCGCTCGCCCTCGCGAAGCTCGCCCCGCCCACGCTGAAGCTGTCCATCGTCGAGATCGGCGACGTGCCGCCCTTCAACGAGGACTGGGAGGCCAACCCGCCGAAGCCCGCCGCCGACTTCAAGGCCGCCATCCAGGCCGCCGACGCCGTGCTGTTCGTGACGCCGGAGTACAACCGCGCGGCGCCGGGCCTGCTGAAGAACGCCATCGACGTGGCCTCGCGCCCCTATGGCAAGAGCGCCTGGAACGGCAAGCCGGGGGCGGTGATCAGCGCGTCGCCGGGGGCCATCGGTGGTTTCGGGGCCAACCATTCGCTGCGCCAGTCCTTCGTGTTCCTGAACGTGCCGATGCTCCCGCACGAGGCCTACATCGGCCAGGCCCACACCCTGTTCGACGACGCGGGCAACCTGACCAACGAGTCCACCAAGGACTTCCTGAACCAGTTCCTCACCCGCTATGCAGCCTGGATCGAAAGCAACATCGCCAAGTGAGCCCGAGGAGGCCGCGCCACGCCGGTGGCCGGCCTACCAGAAGTACGACGTCGACGTGCGTCCGAGCGACATCGACGGCCAGGGCGTGTTCGCCGCGGAACCCATTCCACGGTGGACCAAGATCGGCGAGATCCGCGGGCAGTCGATCAGCGTGGTCGAGGCCCGCATCCGCGCCACCCGCCACGAGCGGGTGATGATCGTCGAGATCTCGCCCGACAAGGCCATCGACTTCCACAAGTCGAACGACCCGATGCGCTACACGAACCACTCCTGCGACGCCAACGCGCGCCTGGCCGTGCAGAACGGCCGTGTCGAGTTCTACTCCCTCCGCGCCATCTCGCCGGGCGAGGAGATCACCGTGAGCTACGGCGAGACCCACCACGAGGGCCGGTTGGCGTGCCGCTGCGGTGCCCCGGGCTGCGCCGGGAAACTCTGACGAAACGTCCTGTCACGCGGACATCGGGCCGCGTCACGACACCGTCACCGCACGGGCCTACGGTCCTCGTTTTCAACGAGGAGAACGTTCCATGCGCCTTTCCTTCCTCGGCCTGGCCCTCGCCTGCGCCGTCGCCCTCACCGCCCCGGCCTCGGCCCACGACCGCAGCCGCTTCGACAGCCCGCTCGTCATCGGCCACCGTGGCGCCAGCGGCTACCTGCCGGAGCACACGCTCGAAAGCTACGCGCTCGCCATCGAACTGGGCGCCGACTTCATCGAGCCGGACGTCGTGGCCACGAAGGACGGCCACCTGATCACGCGCCACGAGCCGAACATCACCAACACCACCGACGTGGCCAGCCGCCCCGAGTTCGCCTCGCGCCGCCGCACGGCCGTGGTCGACGGCGCCACGGAGGAAGGTTTCTTCGCCTCCGACTTCACGCTCGCCGAGATCCGCACGCTGCGGGCGAAGCAGCCGTTCGCGGAACGTCCGCAGCAGTTCAACGGCAAGCTCGGCATCGCCACGCTGGAAGAAGTGATCGAACTGGCCAAGCGGAAGGGCCGCGAGGTCGGCCGCACCGTGGGCGTCTACATCGAGACCAAACACCCCACCTACCACCAGAAGCTGGGCCTGCCGCTCGAGCAGCGCATCCTGAACGTGCTGACCCGCGCGGGCTGGAACTACCGTGAAGCCCCGGTGTTCATCCAGTCGTTCGAGCAGGCCAACCTGAAGCAGCTCAACAAGATGACGCGCGTGAAGCTGATCCAGCTGATCGACGCGAACGACGTCAAGCCCGACGGCTCGCTCGACTTCACCGCCCCGTACGACCGCCCGTACGACTGGACCGCGTCCGGCAACCCGGCGCTGCTGGCCCGCACCTTCGGCTACCTGACCACCGACGCCGGCCTGCGCGAGGTCAAGACCTACGCCGACGGCATCGGCCCGTGGAAGCGCTACATCGTCAGCACCGTCGTCGACCCGAACGGCACCGGCCCGGGTGAAGCGAAGCTGAAGCTGCTGCCCCCGACCGACCTGATCGCCCGCGCCCACAAGGCCGGCCTGCTGGTGCATGCCTACACCTTCCGCAACGAACAGAGCCGCCTGCCGAGCGACTACGCCGGCAACCCGGTCAACGAGTACCTGCAGTACTTCGAACTGGGCATCGACGGCCTGTTCTCGGACTTCGCGGACACGGCCGTCGCGGCCCGCGTGCTCTACAAGCTGAAGAACGAGCCGAAGTTCGGGGAGTGCTTCACCGGCGAGGCGAAGCCCTGGCAATGTGATTGAGACACGGTGGTCACCCCGGCGGACGCCGGGGCCCACTGTTCCCGCAGCGCGCCCCGGCCGCGATGGGCCCCGACTTTCGTCGGGGTGACAGGGCTGCGGAAGCATCTTGAAACGCGCAGGCGGGGCCCGGAGTACCGGATAATCTCCCGGATGAACCCGCTGCTCTCCCGCCTGCACCCGTACCCGTTCGAACGCCTGCGCGTCCTCACGAAGGACATCACGCCGAACCCGGCGTACACCCCCATCAGCCTCGGCATCGGCGAACCCAAGCACGCCACGCCCCAGCTGATCAAGGACGCGCTGGTGGAAGGCCTGTCCGGCCTCGCCGTGTACCCCGCCACCGCGGGCGACCTGGCGCTGCGGGAAGCCATGGTGAACTGGATGCAGCGGCGCTACGGCATCGCCGTGAACCCGGCCACCGAGGTGCTGCCGGTCAACGGCTCCCGCGAGGCCCTGTTCGCGCTGGCGCAGACCGTCATCGACCCGACGAAGCCCAACGCCACGGTCGTCTGCCCCAACCCGTTCTACCAGATCTACGAAGGCGCGGCCCTGCTGGCCGGCGCCCGCACGCACTACGTCAACAGCGACCCGAAACGCAACTTCGCGTCCGACTGGGCGAGCGTGCCCGAAGAGGTGTGGGCCGGCACCCAGCTGCTGTACGTCTGCTCCCCCGGCAACCCCACCGGCGCGGTGATGCCGCTCGACGAGTGGAAGATGCTGTTCGAACTGAGCGACCGCCACGGCTTCGTGATCGCGTCCGACGAGTGCTACTCCGAGATCTACTTCCGCGAGGAGGCGCCCCTCGGTTCGCTGGAAGCCGCCGTGAAGCTCGGCCGCGCCGGCTACCGCAACCTGATCGCGTTCACGAGCCTGTCCAAGCGCTCGAACGTGCCGGGCCTGCGCTCGGGTTTCGTCGCCGGCGACGCCGCGCTCATCAAGCAGTTCCTGCTGTACCGCACGTACCACGGCAGCGCCATGAGCCCGATGGTGCAGCACGCCAGCATCACCGCCTGGAACGACGAGGCCCACGTCGTCGAGAACCGCGAGAAGTACCGCCGCAAGTTCGCCCAGGTCACCCCGGTGCTGTCCGAGGTGCTCGACGTCGCCCTGCCCGACGCCGGCTTCTACCTCTGGGCCGGCGTGCCCGGCGACGACGTCGCCTTCGCCCAGGGCCTGCTGGCTCAATACAATGTCGCCGTGCTGCCCGGCAGCCTGCTCGCGCGGGAAGCCCACGGCATCAACCCCGGCGCCGGGCGTGTCCGCCTGGCCCTCGTCGCCGAAGTCGACGAATGCCTGGAAGCCGCCCGGCGGCTCGCCGCCTTCGCCCGTTCCCTCGCCCTCTGATCACCGCACCACCATGACCAACCAGCTCCAATCCACCATCGAACTCGCCTGGGAAGCCCGCGCGTCCATCACCGCCGACAACAGCCCCGAAGTGCGTGCCGCCGTCGACGCGGTGATCACCGACCTGAACGCCGGCAAGCTGCGCGTCGCCGAACGCCAGGGCGTGGGCCAGTGGACCGTCAACCAGTGGGTCAAGAAGGCCGTGCTGCTGTCGTTCCGCCTGAACGACAACAAGCTGATCGAGGCCGGTGGCCTGAGCTTCTTCGACAAGGTGCGCCCGAAGTTCGCCGACCTGGACGAGGCCGAGATCCGCGCCACCGGCGTGCGCGTGGTGCCGCCGGCCGTGGCCCGCCACGGTTCGTTCCTCGCGAAGAACGTCATCCTGATGCCCTCGTACGTGAACATCGGCGCCTACGTAGACGAAGGCACGATGGTCGACACGTGGGCCACCGTGGGCTCGTGCGCCCAGATCGGCAAGAACGTGCACCTCTCGGGCGGCGTCGGCATCGGCGGCGTGCTGGAGCCGCTGCAGGCCAACCCGACCATCATCGAGGACAACTGCTTCATCGGCGCCCGCTCCGAGATCGTCGAAGGCGTGATCGTCGAGGAGAACTCGGTCATCTCGATGGGCGTGTTCATCGGCCAGAGCACCAAGATCTACGACCGCGCCACCGGCGAGGTCACGTACGGCCGCGTGCCGTCCGGTTCGGTGGTGGTGGCCGGCAGCCTGCCGAGCGCCGACGGCAAGTACAGTCTGTACTGCGCGGTGATCGTCAAGCGCGTCGACGCGCAGACCCGCTCGAAGACCAGCATCAACGACCTGCTCCGCGCCTGACGCGCGGTACGGCGCCGACCGGGGAGCGGCGCCGCGGTTTCCCCACCCGCCGGGCCCTCGCCCGGCGGTTCCGACCAGCCCGAGAAGATCTGAAACGAGGACAGCGATGGCAGCGACGAATGGCGGCAACATGGAGCGGGTGCTCCGCCTGATGGCGGAAAAGCACGCCTCCGACGTGTACCTCTCGGCCAACACGCCGATCCTGATCAAGATCAACGGGCAGATTCTGCAGCTGAGCGACCAGCCGCTGAGCCCCGCGCAGCCCCGCCAGCTCCTCGCCGAACTCCTCACCCCCACGCAGCTGGAAGACCTCGAGGACACCGGCGAACTCAACATCGGCATCGGCCTGGCCGGTGTCGGCACGTTCCGCCTCAGCGCGTTCCGCCAGCGCGGCTCCATCGCCGCGGTGTTCCGGCACATCCCGCACGACATCCCGGCGCTGGGCAGCCTGAACCTGCCGCCGGTGCTGAACACGCTCGTGCTCGAGAAGCGCGGCCTGATCCTGCTCGTGGGCGCGACCGGCACCGGCAAGAGCACCACGCTCGCCGCGATGCTCGAGCAGCGCAACCAGCAGATGGCCGGCCACATCCTGACGATCGAGGACCCGATGGAGTTCGTGTTCACGAACAAGCGCTCCATGGTCAACCAGCGCGAGGTGGGCCGCGACACGCAGTCGCTGCAGGTCGCGCTGAAGAACGCGTTGCGCCAGGCGCCGGACTGCATCTACATCGGCGAAATCCGCGACCGCGAGACCATGACCGCGGCCATCTCGTACTCGCTGTCGGGCCACCTCGTGCTGTCCACGCTGCACGCGAACAACAGCTACCACGCGCTCGGCCGGATCCTGTCGTTCTACTCGCCCGAGTCGCGCCCCGCGCTGCTGGCCGACCTGGCCTCGGGCCTGAAGGCCATCGTGTCGCAGCGGCTCGTGCGCGCGGCCGCCGGCGGCCGCATGCCGGCCGTCGAAGTGCTGCTCAACACGAAGCTCGTCGCCGAGTTCATCGAGAAGGGCGACTTCGGCGGCGTCAAGGAATCGATGGAAAAGTCGCTGGCCGAAGGCTCGCAGACCTTCGAGGCCGAACTCGCCCGCCTGATCGGCGAGGGCTTCATCACGCGCGACGAAGGCCTCGCCTACGCCGACTCGCCCACCAACCTGATGTGGCGCCTCGCGAACGACATGGAGCCGGTCTCGCGCCAGGCCCCGAAGAAGGAAGAGCCCGACGCCGACCAGCCCACGTTCACCGAGATCACGCTCGACGTGCCGGGCGACGAAGGCCGCTCGAGCGGCTTCGCCACCCGCTTCTGACCCGTTTCCTCCGCAGTCCCTCCCGATGTCCGTCACGCTGGAACTCACCGAAGCCCTGCTCTCCCGCGCGTCCGTCACCCCCGACGACGCCGGCTGCCAGGCCCTGATCGCCGACCGCCTGCGGCCGCTCGGGTTCACCTGCGAGACGGTCGAGAGCGGCCCCGACACCTTCCGCGTGACCAACCTGTGGGCCGTGCGCCGCGGCCAGCCGGGCAAGAAGCTGCTGATGTTCGCGGGCCACACCGACGTGGTGCCCACCGGCCCGCTCGCGCAGTGGTCGAGCGACCCGTTCGTGCCCACGCACCGCGGCGGCAAGCTGTACGCCCGTGGCGCGGCCGACATGAAGACGTCCATCGCCGCGATGGTGGTGGCCATCGAGGAATTCGTCGCGGCCCGCGGCGACACCTGCGGTGGCATCGCGCTGCTGATCACCAGCGACGAGGAAGGCCCGGCCACCGACGGCACGGTCAAGCTCGTCGAGCTGCTGCGCGAACGCGGCGAACGCATCGACTACTGCATCGTGGGTGAACCCACGTCCGTCAACACGCTCGGCGACGTCATCAAGAACGGCCGGCGCGGCTCGCTGTCCGGCAAGCTGACGGTCAAGGGCATCCAGGGCCACATCGCCTACCCGCAGCTCGCGAAGAACCCCATCCACCTCGCCGCGCCCGCGCTGGCCGAGCTGGCCTCGCTCGACTGGGACGCCGGCAACACGTACTTCCCGGCCACCAGCTGGCAGTGCTCCAACATCCACGGCGGCACCGGCGCCACCAACGTGATCCCGGGCGAGCTGGTCGTCGACTTCAACTTCCGCTTCTCCACCGAAAGCACGCCCGACTCGTTGAAGGCGCGCGTGGTCGAGGTGCTCGACCGCCACGGCCTCGACCACCACATCGCGTGGACGCTCGGCGGCGAACCGTTCCTCACGCCCGTGGGCGAGCTGAGCGACGCGATGACCCGGGCCATCCGCGCCGAGACGGGCTTCACCACCGAACTCTCCACCACCGGCGGCACGTCGGATGGTCGCTTCATCGCGAAGATCTGCCCGCAGGTGGTCGAGTTCGGCCCCATCAACGAAACCATCCACAAGATCGACGAACACGTCGACGTCTCAAGCATCGATCCGCTGAAGAACATCTACCGGCGGACTCTGGAGAACCTGCTGTCATGACCCTGATCGACTTCATCACCGCGCAGAGCGCCCGCCTGAAAGAGGCGGGCGTTTCGTTTGGGCACGGCACCACCAACGCGTTCGACGAGGCCGCATGGCTCGTCACGTGGGCGCTGGGCATGCCGCTCGACGCCCTGGAAACCCAGGCGCAACGCAACATCACGCCCGAAGAGTTCACGAAGGCCGACGACATCATCGCCCGCCGCATCGACCTGCGCCTGCCCGCCGCCTACATGACGAAGCAGGCCTGGCTGCAGAACGTGCCGTTCTACGTGGACCAGCGCACCATCATCCCGCGCAGCTTCATCGCCGAACTGCTCGCCGACGGCGAAGGCGACGGCACGCTCGACGCCTGGCTGTCCGACAAGACCCACGCCGTGCTCGACCTGTGCACCGGCAACGGCAGCCTCGCGGTGATCGCCGCCATGGCCTACCCCGAGATCTCGGTGGACGCCACCGACATCTCCGACGAGGCGCTGGCCGTGGCCCGCATCAACGTCGACCAGCACAAGCTCGGCAAGCGCATCACCCTCTTCAAGGGCGACCTGTTCGAGAAGGTGCGCGGCCCGTACGACCTGATCGTGTGCAACCCGCCGTACGTCAACGCCGACAGCATGGCCCACCTGCCCGACGAGTACCGCAAGGAACCGGCGCTGGCCCTGGCCGGCGGCGACGACGGCATGGACCTCGTGCGCCGCATCCTGAAGGACGCGCCCGGCTACATGACCCGCGACGCCGTGCTGGTGCTCGAGATCGGCAACGAACGCGAGCACTTCGAGGCCGCGTTCCCGCGCCTGGAAGTGGCGTGGCTGGAAGCGAGCGCGGGCGCCGACCAGGTGCTGCTGGTCACGCGCGAAAGCCTGCTGCGGGCCGCGAAGAAGTAGCGGCGGGCCGCCTCACCGCCGGGGCGCCGGGCCGGGCGCCCGCACCCCGCGGTACTTCATGCGGGGCACCACCGTGGACGCCCCGAAGCGCGCGGTGCCGGCCTCGCCGGCGTCGAGCGTGGCCCGGTCCACCGCGTCCAGGGCGTCCTGGATGCCGGGCACCCCGTGCTCCGGGGCCGGGGCCGGCGCACCTTCACCGTCCGCGCGGTCGGGCCGGGGCCCATGGCTTCCGGCCTGGCTCCTGAACAGTGTCCCCATGGCGCGTCTCCTCCGTCGGTGGCGTGCCGCGTCACGGCGGCGTGTCGCACCAGTCTAGGCAGCCCGGCGCGGCGCGCCCATCCTCAAGCTTGCCGATGAACCGGGGAAAGTGCTCCCCTCTTCCGCGGGACACGCCGGCGGCGGCGCCGGTGATACATTTTCCGGGACAAGGGGAGAGAACAATGACCGACGAACCGGCCGTGGCGGCACGCCCCGGCGACACCCTGCCCGTGCGTTTCACCGCCTCCGGCAGCGAGTACTTCCGCATCTGGATCGCCAACCTGCTGCTGACGCTGATCACCCTCGGGCTGTACCACCCGTGGGCGAAGGTGCGCAAGCTGCGGTACTTCTACGGCAACACCTGGGTCGGCGACCACGCGTTCGACTTCCACGGCGACCCGAAACGCATGCTGCGCGGCACGCTGCTGGTCGGGGTGATGTTCGTCGCGTACTCGGTGGCCGGCCACTTCGCCCCCACCGCCGGGCTGGTCGCCCTCGTGATCGTCGCGGCCGTGCTGCCCGCGCTGTTCCTCGCCTCGCTGCGCTTCCGCATGGCCAACACCAGCTGGCGCGGGATGCGCTTCCACTTCACCGGTTCGATGGGGGGCGCGTACAAGGCGCTGCTGCCCGCCCTGCTGCCGGCCGCGCTGTTCTTCGGCTTCACGCTGCTGGCGCCCGATCCCGACGGCGGCGCCAGCGCCGCCGAGGCCCTCGCGCCGCCCGACTGGCTGATCGCGTCGATGGGTGTCCTCGTGCTCGTGATGCTCGCGCTGATGCCGTTCATCGTCTGGGGCGTGAAGCGCTACCAGCACGGCCACTACGCGCTCGGCGACGTGCAGACCCGCCTGAAGTCCGACCCCGCCGAGTTCTACCTGCTGTTCCTGAAAAGCGCCGGCGTGTCGATGCTGGCCACCGTCGTGATCGCGGTCGTGGTCGTCGTCCTCGGGATCGTCCTCGGGGCCACGGCGATCTTCGGCAGCGAGGGTGTCAAGGGCGCCGGCTCGGTGGTCACCTTCGTCGCCTTCATCGTGGTGGGCGCGGCCGGCTACCTCGGGCTCCTGCTCGTCAGCAACACGTACCTGGCCTCGCGCCTGCAGAACCTCGTGTGGAACGGCACGCTCAGCCGCGAGCTGCACTTCGAGAGCCGGCTGAAGCTGCTGCCGCTGATGGGCGTCACGCTGAAGAACTGGCTGCTGATCGTGCTCACGCTGGGCCTCTACTGGCCGTTCGCGGCCGTGGCGTCGGCGCGGCTGAAGCTGGAATCGGTCCGCGTGGTCACCCGTGGGCCCCTCGACGAGCTCACCGCGCGGGCGCGCCGCGCCGGCGCCACCGACGCCTCCGGCGACGCCGCGGGCGAGCTGTTCGGCCTCGATGTGGGCCTCTGACCCCGGCCGGGCCGCATGACCGCGTCCCCCGACCGGCTGGCGGCCCGCTACTTCGACGGCGAATCGGCGCGCGCGCGCGACGCTGAGGTCTGGGTCGACGGCGACCGGCTCCACATTGCCGCGGGCGACGACGGCCCGCCCGGGCAGGTGCCGATGCGCCACGTGCAGTGGCCCGAACGGCAACGGCATGGCGCCCGCCAGGCCCACCTGCGCGACGGCGGCGCGCTGCATTTCGACGACCCCCTCGCCTTCGACCACTGGGCCCGCCGCAACGGCCTCGGCGAGTCGTGGGTGGTGAAGGCGCAGCAGAGCTGGCGTTGGACCGCCTGGGCCACGCTCGCCCTGCTCGTGCTGTGCGGCGCGCTCTACACCTGGGGCCTCCCGTGGGGCACCCGCGCCGCGCTGACGTTCGTGCCGCAAAGCCTCGACAAGGAACTCGGTGAACTCGTGATGCGGTCGGTGCAGTCCGAGGGCTGGCTCGCGCCCAGCCGGTTGCCCGCGGACCAGCAGCGGCGCCTGCGCGCCGCGTGGTCGCGGGCCGCCGCGAAGGGCGGCGCCGTCCCCATCGACCTGCACTTCCACAAGAGCCGCATCGGCCCCAATGCCTTCGCGCTGCCCGGCGGCCACGTGGTGCTGACCGACGAGATGGTGGAACTGGTCGACGGCAACGAGGAGATGGTGGTGGGCGTGCTCGCGCACGAGGCCGCCCACGTGCAGCACCGCCACGGCATGCGCATGCTGGTGCAGGCCACGCTGCTCGGCACCGTGACCAGCATCGCGTTCGGCGACTTCAGCAGCCTCTTCGCCGCCGCGCCCGCGCTGCTGGGCCACCTCGCCTACTCGCGCGACCACGAGCGCGAGGCCGACGGCGAGGCCATCGCGCTGCTGCGGGCCAACGGCATCCCGCCGTCGGTGATGGCCACGATGTTCGAGCGGCTGCGCGACCACCAGCACGAGGCGGGCATGCCCTCGCTGCCCATCGCGCTCGGCAGCCACCCACCGGACGAGGAACGCATCGCCCGGTTCCGCGACGCCGCGGTCCGCTGACCTCAGGCCTTGCGCATCCGCCCCGCGTCGACCACCGCCTTCGCGAACGCCTCCGGCGCCTCCTGCGGCAGGTTGTGCCCGATGCCGCCGGCGAGGTCGCGGTGCTCGTACGGGCCCGCGAACTTCGCGGCATAGGCCGCGGGCGGCAGGTGGGGCGCGCCGTTGGCGTCGCCCTCCAGCGTGATCGCCGGCACGCCGATCGCAGGCGTCGCGCCCAGCCGGGCCTCCAGCGCGTCGTAGCGGGATTCGCCGTCGGCGAGGCTCAGGCGCCAGCGGTAGTTGTGCACCACGATCGCCACGTGGTCCGGGTTCTCGAACGCCGCGGCCGAGCGCTGGAAGGTCGCCTCGTCGAAGCGCCATTGCGGGGACGCCTGCTGCCAGATCAGCCGCGAGAAGTCGACGCGGTACTTGTCGTAGCCGAGGCGGCCGCGTTCGGTGCTCAGGTAGAACTGGTACCACCACGAGAGCTCGCCCTGCGGCGTCAACGGCTGGCGGCCGGCGTCGCGGTTGCCCAGCAGGTAGCCGCTGACGGACACGAGCGCCTCCACCCGCTCCGGCCACAGCACCGCCACGGCGCACGCCGTGCGCGCGCCCCAGTCGCAGCCGGCCACGATGGCGCGCCGGATGCCGAGGGCATCCATCAGCGCGACGGTGTCCTGCGCCACCGCCGCGGGCTGCCCGGTGCGCGCCGTGCCGCCCGAGAGGAACCGCGTGCTGCCGTAGCCGCGCAGGAACGGCACGATGACCCGGTAGCCGGCGCGGGCCAGGATGGGGGCCACGTCGACGTAGGTGTGGATGTCGTACGGCCAGCCGTGCAGCAGGATCACCGGCGGGCCGTCGGCCGGGCCGGCTTCGGCATAACCCACGTTCAGCACGCCGGCGTCGATCTGCTTGATCGTGCCGAAGCCCGTGGCGGTGGCCGCACGGGCCGTGGCGGGAGCGAGCAGGTTCAGCGCGGAGACGGGCGCGGCGGCGAACGTGGCGGCGGCGGCGAGGAAACCGCGGCGGCGGGGCTGGAGGTCGGGGGTCATGTCGGTGCCTTTGCTTCGGGGTGGTGGAGGTCGCCGATCGCGTCCTCCGATGCCATCCAGTAGAAAAGAGCGACGTATCCCCGGTGTGTTCGGGAAGGCCCGTTTTGAATGCCCATGTGCCCGGGGCGCGCCCGGATACACGAGCGTACAAACTCAGTCGCCGACCGGCGCCACGAGCGTCGAGAACACGTAGCCCTCGCTGCGCACCGTCTTGATGAACTTCGGCTCGCGCGCGTCGTCGCGCAGCCGCTGCCGCAGCCGGCTCACCAGCAGGTCGATGGACCGCTCGAACAGCTCCGCCTCGCGGCCCTGCGTGAGGCTCAGCAGCTGGTCGCGGTTGAGCACCTTCTGCGGGTGGTCGAGGAAGACGCGCAGCAGGCGGTACTCGGCGCCGCTCAGCGGCACCACCACCCCTTCGGTGTCCACCAGGTGGCGGGCCACGGTGTCGAGCTGCCACTCGCCGAAGGCCAGCCGCGACGCCTCCTCGGCCGCGCGCATGTTCGGCGGCAGCATGCGGGTGCGCCGCAGCACGGAGCGGATGCGCGCCAGCAGTTCGCGCGGCGCGAAGGGTTTGGACAGGTAGTCGTCGGCGCCCATCTCGAGGCCCAGGATGCGGTCGGGCTCCTCGCTGCGCGCCGTCAGCATCACGATGGGAATGGCCTTGTGCTTGCCGGCGCGCAGGTCGCGGGTGAGCGACAGGCCGTCCTCGCCCGGCATCATCAGGTCGAGGATGATCAGGTCGAACGGCCCCGATTCCTCGAGCGCGACACGCATGTGGCGCCCCGTGGGCGCCGTGGCCACGCGCATGCCGTTCTTCACGAGGTACGTGCTCAGCAGCTCGCGGATCTCGCGGTCGTCGTCGACGATCAGGATGTGATCGCCCATCTCAGAAAACATCTTCCAATCCTCCAGGACGGGAGGTTAGCCGAAGGTGAACGCGTACGCGCGCACGCCGGGGTCCAGGAACTCGATCTCGAAGAGCCGGTCGGTGGTGGACGAGCGCTGGCGCACGAGCTGGTACAGGCGCTGCGCGTCGACCTGGCCGAAACCCTCGGCGTCGGTGTCGCTGCCGTGGTCGTCCTTCGGCGGCTGGCCGTCGATGCGCACGCGGAAGCGCACGGGGCGGCCGTCCTGCACCGGCCCGAGCACGAGGTGCAGGTCGCGCGCGCGGAAGCGGTAGGCGATGCGGCCGCCCTTCGGGTCGGCCTGGGCGTACTCGCCGGCGACGTGCCACGTGCCGGCCAGCGTCCACTGGTTCGTGCGCAACGTCGTCGCCGGGACGTAGGTCTCCGCGCGGCCGGCGCGCAGGCGGCCTTCCGTCGACGTGAAGCCCTGGGCGCGGTCCGCGCCCACGTAGGTCTCGCCCGACTCCGCCGGCACGGGCGCCGGGGCGGCCTGGGTGCCGGCGCCCTGCGGCGACACGAGGTCGTCGGGCACGTTCGCGCGGCCCGCCTCGCGCAGCAACCGCTGGATCATGCGTTCGGCCTGGTCGTAGCGGCCTTCGCCGAGCTGCTGGCCGCGGACCTTCCCCTGGGCGTCCACGAAGTACAGCGTGGGCCACGCGCGTGTGCCGAAGGCCTGCCAGAGCGCGCCGTTGCTGTCGACGGCCACCGGGTAGTCGATCTTCAGGTCGCGCACGGCGCGCAGCACGTTGCCGGGGTTGCGCTCGAAGTCGAACTCCGGCGTGTGCACGCCCAGCACGACGAGGCCGTGCTCGCGGTACTTCTGCGCCCACGCCCGCACGTGCGGCAGCGTGCGCAGGCAGTTGATGCACGAGTAGGTCCAGAAGTCCACGAGCACCACCTTGCCGCGCAGGCCCTCGGCGGTGAGCGGGGCCGACTGGATCCAGGCGGTGGCGCCGTCGAGCGGCGGCAGCGTGGCGACGGGAGCGACGCTGCCGAAGCCGCCGTCGCCGGCGGACGCGAGGCGCATCGCGGCCGCGATGGCGAGGGCCGCGGCCATCGCGATCACGACGGCGCGGAGCAGGAAGGCGCGCAGGCGCGCCGCGGTGGTCTGGAACACCATGGTCTGGTTCCTCTCGAACGATGGGGAAAAGGTCAGGCGGTGGGCAGTTCGACCCGGACCTCGAGGCCGCCCTCGGGGCGGTTGTGCAGCGACAGGCGCGCGCCGATGGCCATCGCCAGCTGGTGCGCGATCGACAGCCCGAGCCCGGTGCCGCCCGTGTCGCGGTTGCGCGAGCCCTCGACGCGGTGGAAGGGCTTGAGCACCGCGTCGAGCTGGTCGGGCGGGATGCCCGGACCATTGTCGAGCACCGAGACCACGACCCGCGACGGCGCCACCTCGACCCGGACGAGCGCGTCACCGGCGTACTTGAGCGCGTTGTCGACGAGGTTGCCCACCACCCGCCGCAGCGCCTGCGGCCGTGTCGTCACGGGTGCGCCGACGTGGCCCTCGAGGGTCACCGGGTGGCCGGTGTCCTGGTAGTCGCCCACCATCGACGCGAGCAGCGCGTCGAGGTCGAGCCGCTGCTGCGGTTCGGTCTCGCCGTGCAGCGTGCGCGCGTACGTCACGCCCTCCTTCACGAGCGCCTGCATCGCGTCGAGGTCCTGCTGCAGCTTGTCTCGCGCGGCCTCGTCGTCCATCAGCTCGGTGCGCAGGCGCATGCGGGTGATGGGGGTCTGCAGGTCGTGCGAGATGGCGGCGAGGATCTCCACGCGCTCGTCCATGTAGCCGGCGATGCGCTGCTGCATGGCGTTGAAGGCCTTCGCCGCGCGGGCGACCTCGGCGGGGCCGCCCTCGGACAGCACCTGCCGCTTGAGGTCGGGCCCGAGCCGGTCGGCCGCGTCGGCGAGTTCGGCGAGCGGCCGCGTCGCGAGGCGCACCGCGGCCCAACCGCACAGCGCCAGCACCACGAGCTGCAGCGCGAGCGCCCACAGCACCCAGTCCGAGACGGGCATCGGCACGCGGCGCGCGCGCACGACGAGGTCGCTGCCGTCGTCGAGGCGCACCGACATCAGCAGCGTCTCGTGGGCCATGGGCACCTGCACGACGCGCGTGACCGGGTACGGCCGCAGCGCGTTCTCGATGGCCTCGGCGAAGCCGCGCAGCACCGGCGAGGCCGGCGGTTCGCCGTCGACACGCTCGTCCAGCGCGAACCGGAAGTTGGGCCGCGCGAGGCGGTCGAACCAGCCGGCCCGTTCCGGCGCCGGCAGGCGGTTCAGGATGGCCACCGAGCTCGCGATGTCCAGCTCGACGCCCGTCATCATCAGCTCGCGCAGCGCCTGTCCACGCTCGTGGCGGATCGAGGCGAAGGCGAGCAGCTGCGCCACCGCCAGGCCCACCACGATCACGAGGGTGACGCGGGCGAACAGCGTGCGGGGCATCAGGCGCGAGAACATCGAGGGCTCCGGGAGGGGGGTCAGGCGAGCGTGATCGACACGTCGATGTTGCCGCGCGAGGCCTTCGAGTACGGGCAGGTCTGGTGCGCCGTGTCGATGATCCCGTGCGCCACGTCGCGGTCGAGGCCGGGGAGGCTCACCCGCAGGCGGGCCTGCAGGAAATAGCCGCCCTCGCCGGTGCCGAGGTCGACCTCGGCGTCCACCGCCGTGTCGGCCGGCAGCGCCACCTGGCGCGCCTTGGCGGCCAGGCCCATCGCGCCGATGAAGCAGGCGGACCAGCCGGCGGCGAACAGCTGCTCGGGGTTGGTGCCGGAACCGGCGGCGCCCGGGGGCGTCAGGGCCAGGTTCAGGCGACCGTCGTCGCTGCGCGATTCGCCGTGGCGGCCGCCGGTGGTGTGGGTCTTGCCGGTGTAGAGGACTTGCTGGATGCGGGACATGGAAGGCTCCGGTGGGTTGTTGACGGGGCGGATGATCGTCCCGTCACCCCCGTCGCGGGGCCCTTCCGATGGCACTGTGTACCTGCCCGGGCAAGTCGACACAGTACGTTACTTTGCCGGCGCGGTGGCGGTCAGCGCCGCCGCGAAATCGGCCTGCAGGTCGGCGTAGTCCTCGATGCCCACCGACAGCCGGATCAGCGATTCGGCGATGCCCATCGACTGCCGGCGCGCCTGGCCCATCTCGAAGAAGATGGTGTGGGCGACGGGGATGGCGAGCGTGCGGTTGTCGCCGAGGTGGCTCGACTTGATGATCACCTTCAGCGCGTCGAGGAACGCGAACAGGTCGCGGCCTTCATCCACCTCGAAGCTCAGCAGCGCGCCGAAGTGGCGGAACAGCGCCTTGGCGCGCTCGTGCTGCGGGTGCCCCGGGAGGCCCGGGTAGTGCACCGCCTTCACGCCGGGCTGCGCCTGAAGCCAGGTGGCCAGGCGCAGCGCGTTGTCGCAGGCGCGGTCCAGGCGCAGCGCCAGGGTTTCGGCGCCGGTGGCGATGCGGTGGGCGTTTTCGCCGGACAGCGTGCCCCCGGTGTCGCGCAGCCCCTTCTTGCGCACCTGCAGCAAGCCCCAGCCGGCCGACGGGCCCTTCTTGTAGGCGTCGTGGATGTTGGGGTACTTCGTCCAGTCGTACGCGCCGGTGTCCGTCACGGCCCCGCCCAGGGCGTTGCCGTGCCCGCTGATCGACTTGGTCAGCGAGTTGACCGACAGGCCCGCGCCGACGGTGGCCGGGCGGAACAGGTACGGCGTGGTCATCGTGTTGTCGACCACGAACAGCAGGCCGCGCTCGGCGCACAGGCGGCCGATGCCGGCCAGGTCGGCCACCTGCGTGCGCGGGTTGGCGATGGTTTCGGTGAAGACGACGCGGGTCTCGGGGCGGATCGCCCTGGCCACCTCGGCCGCGTCGGTGGCGTCCACCATCGTCACGTCGCAGCCGATGGCTTCGAGCTGCTGCATCAGGCTGTTGGAGTTGCCGAACAGGAACTGGCTGGAGACGACGTGGTCGCCCCGGCGCAGCAGCGACCAGAACACCGCCGCGATGCCGGCCATGCCGCTGCTGAACGACACGGTGCCCGTGCCCTCCTCCATCATCGTGATCTTGCGCTCGACGGCGCCGAGGGTCGGGCTGCCCTGGCGGCCGTACACGTGGCCGCTGCGTTCGCCCTGGAACACGGCGACGAGGTCGCGGGCGTTGTCGTAGCCGAAGGCCACGGCGGTGTGGATCGGCTCATGGGTGGCGCCGTGCTCCACGCCCTTGAAATGGTCGGCGTGCAGCAGTCGGGTGGTGAGGCCGAGGGTCATCAAAGTCTCCTGGAAACGGTCGTCGGCGAGAATCGCGGGTCTGTCGATTCGATTTCACCATGATTGTCCTCAAGAACATCACGCTGCGCCGTGGCACCAAGGTCGTGCTGCAGGATGCCAACGTCACCCTGCAACCCGGCGAGAAGGTCGGCCTGATCGGCCGCAACGGCGCCGGCAAGTCCTCGCTGTTCTCGCTGCTGACGCACCGGCTGCAGTCCGACCAGGGCGACGTGTCGATCCCCCCGCGCTGGCGCATGGCCGAGGTGGCCCAGTCGATGCCCGAGACCGACCAGCCCGCCACCGACTTCGTGCTGGAGGGTGACACGCGGCTGATGGAGGCCAACGCGGCCCTGGCGGCGGCCGAGGCGGCCGACGACGGCAACGCCATGGCCGAGGCCCACCAGGCCATCGCCGAGGCGGGCGGTTTCGAGGCGCGCCCGAAGGCGCAGGCGCTGCTGATGGGCCTCGGCTTCCGCATCGACCAGGTGGACGACCCGGTCAACAGCTTCTCCGGCGGCTGGCGCATGCGCCTGCAGCTGGCCCGCGCGCTGATGTGCCCGGCCGACCTGATGCTGCTCGACGAACCCACGAACCACCTGGACCTGGACGCCCTCGTCTGGCTGGAAGCGTGGCTGCAGCGGTACGAAGGCACGATGATCGTCATCAGCCACGACCGCGAGTTCCTCGACGCGATCACGAAAGTCACCGTTCACCTCGACGAGACGAAGCTCACCCGCTACACCGGCAACTACACGGCCTTCGAGGAAATGCGCGCCGAACGCCTGCTGCAGGCCCAGGCCAACTTCGCGAAGCAGCAGGAACGCATGGCGCACCTGCAGAAGTTCATCGACCGCTTCAAGGCGAAGGCCAGCAAGGCCAAGCAGGCGCAGAGCCGCGTGAAGGCCCTGGCCCGCATGGAAAAACTCGGGCCGGTGCTGACCAGCAGCGACTTCCAGTTCGAGTTCCGCGAGCCGGTGAGCCTGCCGAACCCGATGCTGGCCTTCTCGATGATGACCTGCGGCTACGACGGCGTGCCCATCGTGCACGACATCAACCGCTCGGTGCTGGCCGGCCAGCGCATCGGCATCCTGGGCGCCAACGGCCAGGGCAAGTCGACGCTCGTGAAGACCATCGCGAAGGACATCCCGCTGATCTCGGGCGAGGTCACCGAGGGCAAGGGCCTGTCCATCGGCTACTTCGCGCAGCAGGAACTCGACGTGCTGCAGCTCGACGACGGCCCGCTGATGCACATGGTGCGCCTCGCGCGCGACGTCGGCCCGCCGGGGCGCGAGCAGGAGCTGCGCGACTTCCTCGGCTCGTTCCGCTTCGTGGGCGACATGGTCACGCAGTCCGTGGGCTCGCTGAGCGGTGGCGAGAAGGCGCGGCTCGTGCTGGCGATGCTGGTGTGGCAGCGCCCCAACCTGCTGCTGATGGACGAGCCGACCAACCACCTGGACCTCACCACCCGCGAGGCGCTGAGCATGGCGCTCAACGAGTTCGAGGGCACCGTGATGCTGGTGAGCCACGACCGCGCGCTGCTGCGCGAGGTGTGCGATGAGTTCTGGCTCGTGAGCGGCGGCGAGGTCAAGCCGTTCGACGGCGACCTCGACGACTACCAGAAGTGGTTGCTCGAGACGTCCCGCGAGATGGCCAAGGCCGCGCGCGAGGCCGGCTCGGCGAAGGTCAAGGCGCAGAAGGCCGCGGCATCGGCGAACAAGGAGGACCGCAAGGCCAGCGCCCAGCAGCGCCAGAAGGCCGCCGACCAGGCCAAGCCGCTCAAGACCGAGCTGGCGCAGGTGGAGCGGCGCATCGAGACGCTGGCGCAGGAGAAGGCCAACATCGAGGCCGCCTCGGCGGGTTCGGGCGTGAGCCCGGCGCAGCGGGTCGAGCAGGGGAAGCGGTTGAAGCAGATCGACCTGGACACCGTGGCGGCCGAGGCGCGGTGGCTGGAGATCACCGAGGCGCTGGACGCGCTGAACTAGCCGTCATCCCGGCGAACGCCGGGACCCACTGACCGACGGCGCGCCATCGACCGGTGGGCCCCGGCGTTCGCCCGGGTGACAAGGCGTGCTACCCCAACCGGAACGCCCCCACCGCCTCCACCAGCCGGTCCGCCTGCTGCCGCAGGCTGTCCGCCGCGGCCGCCGATTCCTCCACCAGCGCCGCGTTCTGCTGCGTGACCTGGTCGAGTTCGGCGACGGCATCGCTCACGTGGCCGATGCCCGAGGTCTGCTCCACCGTGGCGTCGCCGATCTCGGCGATCAGGTCGCTCACGCGGCGCACCCGCGCCACGATGTCGGTCATGGTGTCGCCCGCGTCGCCCACGAGGCGCGAGCCCTCCTCCACCTTCTCGACGCTCGCCCCGATCAGCCCCTTGATCTCGCGCGCGGCCGCCGCGCTGCGCTGGGCGAGTGACCGCACCTCGCTCGCCACCACCGCGAAGCCACGGCCCTGTTCGCCGGCCCGGGCCGCTTCCACGGCCGCGTTCAAGGCCAGGATGTTGGTCTGGAACGCGATGCTGTCGATGACCCCGATAATGTCGCCGATGCGGCGCGAGCGGTCGGCGATGTCGCCCATCGTGGACACCACCTGCGCCATCACCTCGCCGCCCCGCGCGGCCACGGTGCTCGCCGAACCGGCGAGGTCGGCGGCGGCCCGCGCGTTGTCCGCGTTCGCGCGCACCGTCTCGGCGATCTCGACCATCGAGGCCGCGGTGCGCTGCAGGTTCGCCGCCTGCTCTTCCGTGCGCTGGCTCAGGTCCGCGTTGCCGGCGGCGATCTGGTCGGAGCCGGTGGCGATCGAATCGCTCGACGCCTTGATGCTGTGGACCACGCCGGCGAGCTGCCGCATCGACGCGCCGAGCGCGCCCGCGAGCCGGCCGATCTCGTCCTGCGTGCCCACCTTCACGTCGAACGACAGGTCGCCGCAGGCGAGCGCCTCGGTGGCGGCCAGCGCGTCCTTCACCGACCGCGACGTGGTGCGCGTGACCGTGACCACGATCCACAGCGCCGCCAGCGACCCCAGCGCCAGGCCCGCGGCCAGCAGCCCCAGGGCCGAACGCGTGCCGCGCGCCTCGGCGGCCAGCGACGCCTGCAGGCGCTCGAAGGCCACGCCGCCCAATGCGAACTGGGCGTCGATGTGGCCCGTCATCGCCTTGAAGTAGTCGCCCGAGGACATCGGCACGGCGCCCGACGACACCACCTCGCGCTCGGCGAGCGACGCGGCCGCGCCGGCCGCCTTCGTGGCGTCGGCGATCGCGGTGGCCAGCGCCTCGTCGTGGGGCACGGCCTCGGCCGCCTTGTCGAAGGCGATCTGCACCCGACGGGTGCGCTTGCGCACCTGATCGAGCAGCGCGGTGAGCGGCTGGCGTTCGTCGGCATCCACCGAACCACCCGCCAGCAACGCGGCGCCCCGCGCCCGCGCCTGGCCCATCAGCTCGGACAGCTCCGGCAGCTCGGCCAGCACCGCCACGTTCAGGAAGTGCACGCCGGGGTCGGGGTTCAGCGACAGCGTCGACACGTCGGCGAGGTCGGCCAGCATCGTGAGCGCTTCCGCGACCAGCGCGGTGTAGCGCGCGAAGCTCTGGCCGGCATCCAGCTGCCCGCCGGCCACGGCGCCCGAGAGGGTCTGCCAGCCGATCTGCAGCGCGTCACGGCGCTCGCCGAGGCGCTTCGCGCCGTACGGCTTCGTCGACGCCAGCACCTGCCGCAACGCCTCGTCGACGGCCTTCTGCTTTTCCGCGCGGGCCGCGCCCTTCGAGGTGTCGCCCCCCAGCACCGAGGCCGTGAGGCCGCGGTGCTGCTGGGTCAGCTGCACGAGGCGCAGCACGTCGGCGGCCGGGCCCATGCCCGCCTGCTGCCGCTCGATCGCGCGGAGGTGCGCCACGTTCGTCGCCACCACCATCGCGGTGGGCGGCGCCACCATGGCCACGGCCAGCCCGCCCAGCACGGCGAACTTCTGCCACATCTTCAACTTGCCTACCCAGCGTTTCATCACGTCGTCGGTTCCTCGGGTCACGGATCGGTTTTCCTGGAAGCCCTGGACGCATGCCGCATGCCAGTGACATCCGCTTGACCGTGACGGATCACCGCATGCGGCGAAGGGTTTTAAGGATCGAGCGATTGCATCGCTCGCAATTCAATTCACAATCCAGCCCATGGATGCCACACCGATCCCCACCCCGACGACGGAAGCCGACCGCTGGCTCGAGCTGGACCGCCAGCTGTGCTTCGCGCTGTACTCGACGTCGCTCGCGATGACGAAGCGCTACAAGCCGCTGCTCGCGCCGCTCGGGGTCACCTATCCGCAGTACCTCGTGCTGCTGGTGCTGTGGCAGCACGAGGAGCTGGGCGTGGCCGAACTCGGCGAGCGCCTGTTCCTCGACTTCGGCACGCTGAGCCCGCTGCTCAAGCGCATGGAAGCATCCGGCTGGCTGGTCCGCACCCGCGACGCGCGCGACGAACGCCGCGTGCGCGTGCGCCTCACCGAGGCCGGCGAGGCGCTGCGCCGGACGGCGCGCGCCGTGCCGCCCCAGCTGGCCGACGCGATGCAGTGCCACCTCGACGAGATCACGTCCCTCACCCAGCGCCTCCAGCAGTTGCGGTCGCAGCTGCTGGGTGCTTCGTCCCCCGATGCGCCCGACGCGCATTGACCGTTGTTCGTTCGTCCACCGCAGTACCCCTTCCACCACAGGAGCCCACCATGAGCCTCGAGAAAGTCCTCTACACCGCCACCGCCACCTCCACCGGGGGCCGTGAAGGCACGTCCAAGTCGTCCGACGGCGTGCTCGACGTCAAGCTGACCACGCCGAAGGAACTCGGTGGCAACGGCGCCGTCGGCACCAACCCGGAACAGCTGTTCGCCGCGGGCTACTCGGCCTGCTTCATCGGCGCGATGAAGGTCGTCGCCGGCAAGATGAAGGTCGCGCTGCCGGCCGACACGTCGATCACCGCCAGCGTCGGCATCGGCCCGATCCCCACCGGCTTCAGCATCCAGGCCGAACTGAAGATCACGATCCCCGGCGTGGAACGTGCCGTGGCCGAGCAGATCGTCCAGGCCGCCCACCAGGTGTGCCCGTACTCGAACGCCACCCGCGGCAACATCGACGTGACGCTGACGGTCGTCTAAGACCGTCCCATCAGGGCCAGCATCAGCTCGATGCGGGCCTTGGCCGGGGTGAGGTCGCCCGCGCCGGGGAAGTCGCCCGGCCGGTCCGCCACCTCGCCCCGCGCGCAGCGCGTGCCGCGCCACACCGTGACGCCGGCCGCCCGCGCCTCGTGAAGCGAACGTTGCATCGCTTCGTGCAGCGTCCCGCTGCCCGTGCCCACGGCCACGATCCCCTTCGCCCCGATCGCGCGCAGCGCGTCCACCACGGCGCCGTCCGCGCCCGCGTGACTCATGACGAGGTCCACCCGCGGCCACGTCGCCACGTCCGCCGGCAGGTGGGCCGCGCCCAGCGGCTTGTCCGACGGGGGCTCGCGCAGCCAGGTCACCTTGCCTTGCACGACCGCGCCGAGCGGTCCGGCGTCGCCGCCATCGAACGCGTCGAGCTTCGACGTGTGGGCCTTGCGCACGTCGCGGGCCGCGAACACGGCCCCCGCCATCGCCACCACCACGCCGCGCGCGCCGGCGTCGAGCGCCACCGCGACGGCGTCGCGCAGGTTGCCGGGGCCGTCGGGCGCGGCCGCGGTGGCCGGGCGCATCGCCGCGGTCAGCACCACGGGCTTCGCCGGCGCCAGCACCCGCTGCAGGAACCAGGCGGTTTCCTCGAGCGTGTCGGTGCCGTGGGTGACGACGACGCCGGCCACCTCGGGCCGGGCCAGGTGCTGCACGAGCCGCGAGACGAGCCGGTGCCACACGCCGTGGCCCATGTCCTTGCTGTCGACCTGCGCCACCTGCTCGCACTCGAGCCCCGGCGGCAGGCCCGGCACCGCCTGCAGCAGCTGGCCGACGGTCAGCTGCGCGGCCTGGTACAGGCGCTCGTCGCCACCCGGCGCGGACGTGCCGGCGATCGTTCCGCCGGTGCCCAGCACCACCACCATCGCATTCGTGTTTTGCATTTTTCGTGAAGCTGGATAAAAATACAGCCACTGGATGAACGTTCAGCCCGACACATCCCGGTCAACACGCAAGCTGGTTCTACAAGGAAGCCCGATGCAAGCCGCGCCCAAACTCACCGACCGCCAGCAGCAGATCCTCGACCTGGTGCAGAGCGCCATCGAGCGCACCGGCGCGCCGCCCACCCGGGCCGAGATCGCGAGCGAACTGGGTTTCCGCTCCGCCAACGCCGCGGAAGAACACCTCCAGGCGCTGGCCCGCAAGGGAGTCATCGAACTGGTCGGCGGCACCTCGCGCGGCATCCGTCTGAAGTCTGACACACTGCGCGCGCTCAACGAAACCCGCGGCAAGCAGTTCAGCCTGCCGCTGCCGAGCCTCTCGCAGCTGTCGCTGCCGCTCGTGGGCCGCGTGGCCGCCGGCAGCCCCATCCTCGCCCAGGAACACATCGACCAGGCGTACCTGATGGAAGCCAGCATGTTCTCCCGCCGCCCCGACTACCTGCTGAAGGTGCGCGGCATGAGCATGCGCGACGCCGGCATCATGGACGGCGACCTGCTCGCCGTCGCGAAGACCAAGGAAGCGAAAAACGGGCAGATCGTCGTGGCCCGCCTGGGCGACGAGGTGACCGTCAAGCGCCTGCACCGCACGCGCACCACCATCGAGCTGCTGCCCGAGAACCCCGACTTCGAACCCATCGTCGTGCCGTTCGGTGACGTGGACTTCGAACTCGAAGGCCTCGCCGTGGGCCTGATCCGCAACGGCTTCATGTGAGCGCGCGGCCATGGCCACCACGCTCCGCCCGGCACGCTCCGCCGCCATCAAGGCGCCCAAGGCGCGCCATGCCAGCGACTGCGAACGCCTGGAGCAACTGCCCAACATCGGCCCCGCCCTCGCCGCCGACCTGCGCCTGATCGGCATCCAGCACCCGCGCGACCTGCGCGACCAGGACGCCTACGCGCTCTACCGCCGCCTGTGCGACGTCACCGGCCAGCGGCAAGACCCGTGCGTGCTCGACACCTTCATCGCCGCCACCGACTTCATGCGCGGGGCGGCACCGGCGCCGTGGTGGGCCTACACGGCCCAGCGCAAGGCGCGGTTCGGGGCCTTGTAGAAAAACGCCGTCACCCCGGTGAACGCCGGGGTCCACCGCACGCCCGCGCGCGTCGGTACCCGTGGATCCCGGCGTTCGCCAATGGGATGGACGCCCCACCCCTAACGGCATCGATGTGCCAAAGTGGAAGTGTCTAAGCGACCACTGACGAAGGCGAGGCGTCCACCATGAAGGTTAAAGCAATTGGCCTTGATTTGGCCA
>Ga0209051_1000235_pt1 | contig 92799 bp, 95 predicted proteins | sample AraplaCvi_mMS_r2_2_FD_184286 | JGI IMG/M metagenome (GOLD analysis project Ga0209051, IMG submission 184286) | Arabidopsis root microbial communities from North Carolina, USA - plate scrape MF_Cvi_mMS_r2 (SPAdes) (version 2) | ecosystem: Host-associated > Plants > Roots > Endosphere | place...
CTTCGTCTGCGCCGACGACGCGCACGGCGCGGCCATCACCATCGCGGCCGACAAGGCCGGCGTGACGCCGCAGGCCTTCGTGGCCGAGATCGCCGCGGGCCGCAAGCCCTACCTCGACGGCTACTACATCTCGTTCGACAACTGGCACTCCACCGACGCGCCCGAGAACCACCAGCTCGCGCAGGACATCTACCGCGACCTGCGCGCCAACGGCCTGATCGAAACCAAGAGCGTCGAGCAGTTCTACGACCCCGAAAAGGGCATGTTCCTGGCCGACCGCTTCATCAAGGGCGAATGCCCCAACTGCCACTCGAAGGACCAGTACGGCGACAACTGCGAGGTGTGCGGCGCCGTGTACGCGCCCACCGAGCTGATCAATCCCTACTCGGCGCTGTCGGGCGCCAAGCCCGAGCTGCGCAGCTCGGACCACTTCTTCTTCAAGCTCTCGGACCCGCGCTGCGAGGCCTACCTGAAGGAATGGACCGCCGCCCCCGGCCACGTGCAGTCCGAGGTGCAGAACAAGATCCGCGAATGGCTCTACAAGGACGACGAAGGCAAGGGCGGCCTCGGCGACTGGGACATCAGCCGCGACGCGCCCTACTTCGGCATCGAGATTCCCGATGCGCCGGGCAAGTACTTCTACGTGTGGCTCGATGCGCCCGTGGGCTACCTGGCGTCGCTCAAGAACCTGCTCGACAAGCGCTGCATCGAGCTCGGCGGCGACGGCATCTCGTACACCGAGTACATGGCCGACCCCGACCTGGAGCAGGTGCACTTCATCGGCAAGGACATCATCACCTTCCACACCCTCTTCTGGCCCGCGATGCTGCACTTCAGCGGCCGCAAGGCGCCCGACGCGGTGTACGTGCACGGCCACCTCACGGTCAGCGGCGAGAAGATGAGCAAGAGCCGCGGCACCGGCATCGACCCGCTCAGGTACCTGTCGATCGGGCTCGACCCGGAGTGGCTGCGCTACTACATCGCGGCCAAGCTCAACGGCCGCAACGAAGACATCGACTTCAACCCCGAGGACTTCGTCGCGCGCGTCAACAGCGACCTCGTGGGCAAGTACATCAACATCGCGAGCCGCGCGGCGGGCTTCATCGGCAAGCGCTTCGGCGGCAAGCTGGGCGAGGTGTCGGCCGACGGCGACGCGCTGCTGTTCGCGCTGCGCGATGCGGCGCCGCAGCTGCATTCGCTCTACGACGGCCGCGACTACGCCCGCGCACTGCGCGAGGTGATGGCGCTGGCCGACAAGGTGAACGAGTACGTCGACCAGAACAAGCCCTGGGAGCTGGCCAAGAAGGAAGGCCAGGAGGCGCGGCTGCACGACGTGTGCACCGTGTGCATCGAGGCCTTCCGCCTGCTCACGCTGTACCTGAAGCCGGTGCTGCCGGCGCTGGCGGCGAATGTCGAGGCCTTCCTGAAGATCTCGCCGCTGGCCTGGGCGGATGCGGCGCAATCGCTGCCCGCGGGCCATGCCATCGGCGAGTACAAGCACCTGATGCAGCGCGCCGACGCCAAGGTGGTCGACAAGCTGTTCGACGCGCCCGAGCCGGCGCCGGCCGCCGCCGTGGCGCAGGAAGCACTGCCGGGCGGCGAGGCCATTGCGCCCGCCATCGCCATCGACGACTTCGCCAAGATCGACCTGCGCATCGCGAAGATCGTGGCCTGCGAGAAGGTCGAGGGCTCGACCAAGCTGCTGCGCCTGACGCTCGATGCGGGCGAAGGCAAGACCCGCAACGTGTTCAGCGGCATCGCCTCGGCCTACCAGCCCGAGCAGCTCGTGGGCAAGCTCACGGTGCTGGTCGCCAACCTGGCGCCGCGCAAGATGAAGTTCGGCCTCAGCGAAGGCATGGTGCTGGCCGCGAGCCATGGCGACGAAAAGGCCCACCCCGGCATCCACGTGCTCGAGCCCTGGCCGGGCGCGACGCCGGGCATGCGCGTGCGCTGACGCAGAAGCTTGGCGACCCGCCAGGACTGATTTCGATACACCCATGCTTCCCACGCTCCAGATCGACGGCCACGCCGCCTACCTCACCCTGCGCCGTCCGCAGGCCGCCAACAAGCTGACGCCGGAGGATCTGCCGGCCATCGTCAGCCACCTGGAGGCGGTGAATGGCTCGCCGGACGTGCTGGTGCTGGTCGTGCGCTCGGAGGGCAAGTATTTTTGCAGCGGCTACGACATTTCGGAGGTCGCCGCCAGCAGCCAGACCGAGGGCCGCAGTTTCGGCGAGATGGTCGATGCGCTGGAAAACTGCCGCCCCGTCACCATCGCGGCGGTGCACGGCGGCGTCTTCGGCGGCGCCACCGACCTGGTGCTGGCCTGCGACTTCCGCGTGGGCGTGCGGGCCGCCGAGATGTTCATGCCGGCCGTCCGGCTCGGCCTGCACTACTACCAGAGCGGCATGGAGCGCTATGTCTCCCGCCTCGGGCTGGACACGGCCAAGCGGCTCTTCCTGACCGCCGAGAAGCTCGACGGCAGCGCGATGCGCGAATGCGGATTCCTCACGCACCTGGCCGAGGACGCGGCGGCGCTCGACGCGGAGGTTCTGCGCCTGCGCACCACGCTCGCCGGGATGGCGCCACTTGCGCTTTTGGGCATGAAGAAGCACCTGAACCAGATCGCGCGCGGCACGGCCGACGCCGCCTCGATCCAGCGCGAGGTGCAGCGCACTGTCGCATCCGAAGACCTGGCCGAGGGCGGCCGCGCCTGGCGCGAGAAGCGCACGCCGGTCTTCAAGGGCCGCTGAGCGCGGCCGTGGGCGCACGGTGCAAAATCCGCGCATGCAAAGCCCTCGCTCCCGCTTCCGACCTTTCGTGTTCGCCGCGCTCAGCCTCGTGGGCGCCCTGCTGCTGGGCGGCTGCGCCGTGGTCACCGTGGCCGGCACCGCCGTGAGCGTGGGCGCCGGCGCAGTCGGCCTCGCGGCGGATGCCGCCATCGGCACCGCGCGCATCACCGGCAAGGCCGTGGGCGCGGCCGCCGACGCGGTGATTCCAGACAGCGACTGAGCCGTCAGCGCCCCGGCGCGCTGTCCACAAGCCTTCCCGCGCACGCTGCGCGCGGGTCACAATGGGCGCCACATGCAGTCACCGCTGAACATCACCCGCTTCCGCCCGCGCCTGCTGGACGCCATGGCGAGCTACAGCCGGGAGCGCTTCTTCAAGGACCTGGGGGCAGGCGCCACGGTGGGCATCGTGGCGCTGCCGCTGGCCATGGCCTTTGCCATCGCCTCCGGGCTCAAGCCCGAGGCCGGCATCTGGACGGCGATCATCGCGGGCTTGCTGATCTCGCTGCTGGGCGGCTCGGCGGTGCAGATCGGCGGGCCGGCCGGCGCGTTCATCGTGATCGTCTACGGCATCGTCGAACGCTATGGCGTGGCGAACCTGCTGATTTCCACCGCCTGCGCCGGCGTGCTGCTGTTCGCGGCGGGGTTGTTCGGGCTCGGGCGGCTGGTGCGTTTCGTGCCACTGTCGATCGTGGTTGGGTTCACCAACGGCATCGCGGTGCTCATCCTGCTGTCGCAGCTCAAGGACCTGCTCGGGCTCACGGTCGCCAAGATGCCGGCGGACGTGTTCTCGCAGCTGCATGCCATGGCGCTGCAGATCGGCACCTTCAATCCCTATGCCTTCGCGCTCGGGCTGGCCTGCCTGGCCGGCCTCGCGATCTGGCCGCTGCTGCTGAGCGACGAATCGAAGGTGGGCCATGCGGTGCAGCGCCTGGCCGGGCGCATGGCGCGCACGCGCGCGGTTCAGGCGGGCGCGCGCATGCCGGGGCCGATCGTCGCGCTGGTCACGCTCACGCTGGTGTCGTGGGGCTTCAACCTGCCGGTGGAAACCATCGGCACGCGCTTCGGCGGCATTCCCGAAGGCCTGCCGGCCTTTGCGCTGCCCGACTTTTCGTGGGAGACGGTCAAGCAGCTGGTCACGCCGACGCTGACCATCGCGATCCTGGGCGCCATCGAGTCGCTGCTGTGCGCGCGCGTGTCGGACCAGGTCAGCGGCCAGCCGCGCCACGACCCGAACCAGGAGCTGATGGCCCAGGGCATCGCCAACGTGGTGGCGCCTTTCTTCGGCGGCATGCCGGCCACCGGCACCATCGCGCGCACGGTGACCAACATCCGCTCGGGCGCCAGTTCGCCGATCGCGGGCATCGTGCATGCACTCACGCTGATGGTGGTGGTGCTGCTGGCCGCGCCGCTCGCGCGCCACGTGCCGCTCGCGGTGCTGGCGGGCATCCTGGTCTTCGTGGGCCTGAACATGGGCGAATGGCGCGAGTTCACGCCGGGGCAGCTGCGCCACTTCAGCCGCCACTACCGGCTGCTGATGCTCGGCACCTTCTTTCTCACGGTGGTGTTCGACCTGACGGTGGCGGTGCAGGTGGGCCTTGTGCTGGCCTGCGCGCTCTTCATCCGGCGCATGAGCGAGCTCTTCAGCGTCGAACTGGTCACGATGCAGCCGCCGGTGCTTACCTACCGGCTCTATGGGGCGCTGTTCTTCGGGGCGGCGGCCAAGCTGGACGAGGCCGTCAACGCCGCCGAAAGCGCGCCGCGCGGCATGACGGTGGTGCTCGACGCCACGCACCTCATCTACCTGGACGCCACGGGCGTCGATGCGCTGCGCCAGCTGCACCGCGCGGTGCTGGCGCGCGGCGGGCTGCTGCGGGTGGAGTCGCTGCAGCCGCAGCCGCTCGAGGTGATCGTGCGCTCGGGGTTTGCCGACGAGCTGACGAGCGGCCAGCCGCGCGCGGCGGAAGGCTAGTTGGCCTCGGTGCTCCGGTCGGGCGAAGAGCCGCTGCGCACCACGCGCTGGTCGTCGTTGAGCGTGGCAGTGAACACCATGGGCGAATTCGGCGGCTGGACCCAGCGCCACTCCCACTCGGTTTCGCGCTTGAGCGCATAGGGCGTGATCTTCGCGGGCTTGCCGAGCATCTTGCGCAGGTCTTCCATCATCATGCCCGGCTGCACCTTGGCGAAGTTCTCGGGCGTGAGCACCTGGCGCAGCGCACTCATCTTGCCGTCGGCGCCGATGGTGATCATGTAGTTCTTCTGGCCCTGCGGCTGGCGGTTGTACTCGAACACGCGGCCGTTCGGCGCGTCCCAGATGTTCTCGGGCTGGCCGAACCGGGCGCGCACGTCGGCTTCGGTGGAGACGCCTTCCTCCAGTTCTGCGATGCGCCGGTTGTCGCAGCCCGCAAGCCCCATCACACCCGCCAGCAGTGCCGCCGCCATGCCGATTCGCCACTGTTTTCGCTGCTTCATTCCATCCCCGGTAAAATTCGCACCACAAAGGTCCAGTCTATGTCCATCTTCCGCCGCCCCCACTACACCTCCGAGATCACCAACTTCATCGAGGAGATGAAAGCCAAGAAGCCGACGCTGGAAGCCGAACAGCGTGCCGGCCGCGCCCTGCTCTGGGACAAGCACCTCGACCGCAGCCTGCTCGAGGAGTACAGCGAAGCCCGCGTGCCGCAGCAGCCCTACGTCTACCAGACCCAAGCCAAGTAATGGTGCCCAGCCGGCATCCATCGTGCGCAGCTATTGAAATGATAGCAAGCACCCGATGAAGGACAACGAGGACAGCGACACGCTCGTGGCCAGCATGCCCGAAGTGGTCGACCAGGTCGCGCTCGCCAGGCTCTATGGCGAGCCGTTGTTCGCGATGCCGAAGGACCTGTACATCCCGCCGGAGGCGCTGCAGGTCTTTCTCGAGGCCTTCGAGGGCCCGCTCGATTTGCTGCTCTACCTGATCAGGAAGCAGAACTTCAACATCCTCGACATCCCGATGGCGGGGCTCACGCGGCAGTACCTGAGCTACGTCGACGAGATCCGCCAGACCAACCTCGAGCTCGCGGCCGAATACCTGCTGATGGCCGCGATGCTGATCGAGATCAAGTCGCGCATGCTGCTGCCGCCCAAGAAGGTGGCCGACGGCGAAGAGGCCGAGGACCCGCGCGCCGAGCTCGTGCGCCGCCTGCTCGAGTACGAGCAGACCAAGCTGCAGGCCGCCGCCATCAGCGCGCTGCCGACCTACGGGCGCGACTTCTGGAAGGGGCAGGTCTACATCGAGCAGTCGCTCAAGCCGCGCTTTCCCGATGTGAACGTGATCGAGCTGCGCGACGCCTGGGCCGACATCATGAAGCGCGCCAAGCTCGTGCAGCACCACAAGATCTCGCGCGAGGAGCTCAACGTGCGCGAGCACATGAGCATCGTGCTGCGCCACCTGCAGGGGCAGCGCTTCGTCGAGTTCGAGAAGCTGTTCGACGTGTCGCGCGGCGCGCCGGTGCTGATCGTCACCTTCATCGCGATGCTCGAGCTCGCGAAGGAAACGCTGATCGACATCACGCAGGCGGAAGCCTTCGCGCCGATCTACGTGCGGCTGGCCTACGCGCCAGCCTGAGTCCTCCCCTCAATCCAAGAGTTCCGCCGTGCACGACTTCGACGTCCTCATCGTCGGCAGCGGCCTTGCAGGCCTCTCCGCCGCGCTGCACCTCGCGCCCACGCACCGCGTGGCCGTGCTGACCAAGCGCGCGCTCAACGACGGCTCCAGCGCCTGGGCGCAGGGCGGCATTGCCGCGGTGCTGGCCGCGGGCGACAGCTTCGACGCCCATGTCGAAGACACGCTGATTGCCGGTGCCGGCCTCTGCGACCCCGAGGCCACGCGCCTGGTCGTCGAGGGCGCGCCGCAGGCCATCGCCTGGCTGCGCGAACTCGGCGTGCCGTTCTCGGAGGAAGGCGGCGGCCTGCACCTGACGCGCGAAGGCGGCCACAGCCAGCGCCGCATCGTGCACGTGACCGACGCCACCGGCGCGGCCGTGCAGCGCACGCTGATCGAGCAGGTGCGCCGCACGCCCAACATCTCGCTCTTCGAGCACCACACGCTGGTCGACCTGGTCACCGGCACCAAGCTGGGCCTGAAGGACCCCGCCTGCGTGGGCCTCTATGCGCTCGACAGCCAAACCGATGAAGTGCTGGCCTTCCGCGCGCCGCACACCATCCTGGCGACCGGCGGCGCGGGCAAGGTGTACCTCTACACCACCAACCCCGACACCGCCACCGGCGACGGCATTGCCGCGGCCTGGCGCGCGGGCTGCCGGGTGTCGAACATGGAGTTCATCCAGTTCCACCCGACCTGCCTCTACCACCCGCACGCCAAGTCCTTCCTGATCAGCGAGGCGGTGCGCGGCGAAGGCGGCTTGCTCAAGTTGCCCGACGGCACGCGCTTCATGCCAAAGCATGATGAACGCGCCGAACTCGCGCCGCGCGACGTGGTGGCCCGCGCCATCGACTTCGAGATGAAGAAGCACGGCCTGGACTGCGTGTACCTCGACATCTCTCACCAGCCGCCGGAGTTTCTCCAGGAACACTTCCCCAACATCCTGGCGCGCTGCCTGGAGCTGGGCATCGACATCACGCGCGATCCCATTCCCGTGGTGCCGGCCGCGCACTACACCTGCGGCGGCGTACGGAGCGACCTGGCCGGGCGCACCGACCTGCCCGGCCTCTACGCCATCGGCGAGACCGCCTGCACCGGCCTGCATGGCGCCAACCGCCTCGCGAGCAATTCGCTGGTCGAGTGCATGGTGTTCGCACGCGCCGCGGCCGACGCCATTGCCGGGGCCCCGTCGCGCGAACGCGCCGCGCTGCCCGCCTGGGACGAAAGCCGCGTCACCGACGCCGACGAAGCCGTGGTCATCTCGCACAACTGGGACGAGCTGCGCCGCTTCATGTGGGACTACGTCGGCATCGTGCGCACCAACAAGCGCCTGGAGCGTGCGAGCCACCGCATCGCGCTGCTGCAGGCCGAGATCCAGGAGTTCTATGCGAACTTCCACGTCACGCGCGACCTGCTCGAACTGCGCAACCTGGTGCAAGTGGCCGAGCTGATCGTGCGCTGCGCGCAGGCCCGCCACGAGAGCCGCGGCCTGCATTTCAGCCGCGACTATCCTTCGCTCGCCGAGCCCACCGCGCCCACGGTGCTGGTGCCGCCGGCCGACTGACCCACCCCGTTTCGTCTTTTCTTCACTCAAGGATGCCCGGCCACCGACGCCCGCAGGGAGAAACCCAACCATGTCGAACACCACCACCCCACAGCCAGAGACCACACCAGCCTCGCCCTACGGCACGCTGCCGCCCGCTTCGACGCCCGCCTCGCGCAAGCCCGTGAGCCTGCCGCGCCTGGCCGACATGCATGCGCTCGGCGAGAAGATCACCATGCTCACCGCCTACGACGCCACCTTCGCGGCCATGGCCGACGCGGCCGGCATCGACTGCCTTTTGGTCGGCGATTCGCTCGGCATGGTCTGCCAGGGCCTGGCGAGCACCGTGGGCGTGACGCTGGACACCATGCGCTACCACACCGACAGCGTCTCGCGCGGCCTGCGCCGCGTGCAGGGCACGGCCTGGCTGATTGCCGACCTGCCCTTCGGCAGCTACCAGGAATCGCGCGAGCAGGCCTTGCGCAGCGCCACGGTGCTGATGCAAGCCGGCGCCCACATGGTCAAGCTCGAAGGCGGCGGCTGGACCACCGAGACGGTGCGCTTCCTGGTCGAGCGCGGCATTCCGGTGTGCGCGCACCTGGGCCTGACGCCGCAGACCGTGCATGCGCTCGGCGGCTACCGCGTGCAGGGCAAGGGCAATGCCGGCGCGCTCCTCAAGCAGCAGGCCCATGCGCTGCAGGACGCGGGCGCGACGATGCTGGTGCTCGAGATGGTGCCGGCCGCGCTGGCCGCCGAGCTCACGAATGAACTGAAGCACTGCGCCACCATCGGCATCGGCGCGGGCAAGGGCACCGCCGGGCAAGTGCTGGTGTTGCACGACATGCTGGGCATCAACCTCGGAAAGATGCCGAAGTTCGTGCGCAACTTCATGGCCGACGCGCCGGGCGTGTTGCCCGCTCTCAAAACCTACGTGCAGGCCGTCAAGGACGGCAGCTTCCCCGACGACCAACTCCACGCCTGGTAAGGAAGGAAACGAGACCATGTACATCGCACACACCATCGCCGAACTGCGCAACCATCTGGCCGCCTTCAAGCGCCCTGCCTTCGTCCCCACCATGGGCAACCTGCACGACGGCCACCTGGCACTCGTGCAGCAGGCCAGGCCGCTGGGCGACGTCACCGTGGCGAGCATCTTCGTGAACCGCCTGCAGTTCCTGCCGCACGAGGATTTCGACACCTACCCTCGCACCTGGGACAGCGACTGCGAGAAGCTGCGCACGGCCGGCTGCGACGTGCTCTTTGCGCCCGACGAAAAGGCGCTCTACCCCGAGCCGCAAACCTGCAAGGTGCATCCGGACCCGGCGCTGGCCGACATCCTCGAAGGCCACTTCCGCCCGGGCTTCTTCGTCGGCGTGTGCACGGTGGTGCTCAAGCTCTTCCAGTGCGTGCAGCCGCGCGTGGCGGTGTTCGGCAAGAAGGACTACCAGCAGCTCATGATGATCCGCCACATGGTGCGGCAGTTCGCGCTGCCCATCGAGATCGTGGGCAGCGAGACCTTCCGCGCCGACGACGGACTCGCGCTGTCGTCGCGCAACGGCTACCTGAGCGAGACCGAGCGCGCGGAAGCCGTGCAGCTGTCGAAGGCGCTGAAGGCGATGGCCGAGGCGGTGCGCGCTGGCGAACGCGACTTGGCCGCGATCGAAGCGCGGGCAATGCAGGCGCTGGCGCAGCGCGGCTGGCAACCGGACTATCTTGTGCTGCGGCGCCGCTCCGATCTGCAGGCGCCCTCGGCCGGCGAGCCGCTGGTGGCGCTGGCCGCCGCGCGGCTGGGCGGCACGCGGCTGATCGACAACCTCGAAATCGAGGCCATGCCCTCATGACCTACAGCGTCAAGGAAATCTTCTACACCCTGCAGGGCGAAGGCGGCCAGGCCGGCATGCCGGCCGTGTTCTGCCGCTTCGCGGGCTGCAACCTCTGGACCGGCCGCGAGGAAGACCGCGCCACGGCCGTCTGCCGTTTCTGCGACACCGATTTCGTCGGCACCGACGGCACGCTGGGCGGCAAGTTCAGGGATGCCGAGCTGCTGGCCGACACCATCGCCGCGCAGTGGCCGGCCGACGATGCCGAGCATCGGTTGGTCGTGCTGACCGGCGGCGAGCCGCTGTTGCAGGTGGATGCTGCGCTGGTCGACGCGCTGCATGCGCGGCGCTTTCGCATTGCCGTGGAAAGCAACGGCACGGTCGCCGCACCCGAAGGCATCGACTGGCTCTGTATCAGCCCCAAGGCCGGTGCACCCTGGGTGCAGCAGCGCGGGCAGGAACTGAAGCTGGTGTGGCCGCAGACCGAGTTCGACCTCGGCACGATGGCGCACACCGGCGAGTTCACGCACCGCTTCCTGCAGCCGATGGACGGGCCCGACCGCGCGGCCAACACCGAGCTGTGCATTGCCGAATGCATGCGCCATCCGGCGTGGCGCCTGAGCGTGCAGACCCACAAGATCACCGGCATCCGCTGAGCGCGGAATTTCTTCAGATGCGATTCACCATCAGCCAACGCTTTTTCTTCGACGCCGCGCACACGCTCAAGCGCGAGATCGAAGCCGAAGGCAGCCGCCGTATCCACGGCCATACCTACCATGCCGAAGTCTGGCTTGCGGGCCAGCGCGACCCCGTCACGGGCATGGTCGTCGACCTCGGATTGCTGCGCCGCCGGCTCGACGACGTGCGCGAGCAGCTCGACCATCACCTGCTCGACGACGTGGCGGGACTGCATCCGCCGACGCTCGAAAACCTGTGCCTGTTCATTGCGGACGCGCTGCCCGAATTCCGCCCCTCGCTCGCGCGGGTGCGCGTGTGGCGCGAGGCGCTGGGGGACAGCTGTACGCTGGAGTTCTAGGTTTTACTCCCTCCCCTTCCGGGGGAGGGTCGGGGTGAGGGCAAGCGGCGCCTCTATCGAGCGCACTGCCCGCCCCCATATACGCAATCAGGCCGCGCCGATGCCCGCAACCAGGCTGCCCGGCGCCTGGCCGTTCTTGAGCCCGGCCGTGAACGCCAGCATCCGGTCGATCGGCACCCGCGCACGCACGCCCAGCGCCGGATCGACGTGGATCTCGCCCGCACCCGTCTCCAGCGCATTCGCCAGCTCCACCAACCCATTCATCGCCATCCACGGGCAATGCGCGCAGCTCTTGCAGGTGCCACCGTTGCCGGCCGTGGGCGCCTCGATGAAGGTCTTGCCGGGGTTCAGCGTACGCAGCTTGTGCAGCATGCCGGTGTCGGTGGCAACGATGAATTCGCTCGCGTCCAGGCGCTGCGCCGCGTTCAGGATGGCCGAGGTGGAACCCACCGCATCGGCCAGCGCGATCACGTCGGCCGGCGACTCGGGATGCACCAGCACCTTGGCGGCCGGATGCGCCTTCTTGAGCAGCTCGAGCTCGAGCGCCTTGAATTCGTCGTGCACGATGCAGGCGCCGTTCCAGCTGACCATGTCGGCACCGGTCTGGCGCTGGATGTAGTCGCCCAGGTGGCGGTCGGGGCCCCAGAGGATCTTGCGGCCCTGGGCGTGCAGCGCGCTCACCACGTCGAGCGCGCAGCTCGAGGTGACGAGCCAGTCGGCGCGCGCCTTCACGGCCGCGCTGGTATTGGCGTAGACCACCACGGTGCGTTCCGGATGCCGGTCGCAGAAGGCGCTGAATTCGTCGACCGGACAACCCAGGTCGAGCGAGCAGTTGGCGTCCAGGTCGGGCATGAGCACGCGCTTCTCGGGCGAGAGGATCTTGGCGGTCTCGCCCATGAAGCGCACGCCCGACACCACCAGCGTCTGCGCCGCATGATCGCGGCCGAAGCGCGCCATCTCGAGCGAATCGCTCACGATGCCGCCGGTTTCCTCGGCCAGGTCCTGCAGGTCGGGGTGCACGTAGAAGTGCGACACCATCACGGCATTGCGCTCCTGCAGCAGGCGGCGGATGCGTTCCTTGAGCGCGCTGCGCTCGCCTGGCGAGGGCTCGGGTGGCACGCGGGCCCAGGCGTGGCGCGTGTCGCAGGCCGCGCCGGCCCCGGCCGCGGGTTGTTCGTAGTCGACGTCGATGACGAAAGATGGAGCAGCCATGGCGCGCTCAGCCTTCCTGGAAGCGCATCGAGAAGTCGATGGCCTTCACGTCCTTGGTGAGCGCACCGACGGAGATGCGGTCGACACCGGTGTCGGCCAGGGTGCGCAGGCCCTCGAGCGTCACGCCGCCGGAGATCTCGAGCACGGCCTTGCGGTCCTCGCCAGCTTGCGCGTTGATGCGGACGGCTTCGCGCAGGGTCGGCAGGTCCATGTTGTCGAGCAGCACCATGCGCGCGCCCGCCTCGAGCGCCTCGCGCAGCTGCGCGAGCGTTTCGACTTCGACCTCGACGAAGGCCGCGCGCTGCGCCACCGGCGCCACGGCGCGCAGCGCCGCGGCCACGCCGCCGGCCGCGGCAATGTGGTTTTCCTTGATGAGCACCGCGTCGTAAAGGCCGATGCGGTGGTTCACGCCGCCGCCCGTGCGCACCGCGTACTTCTGCGCCAGGCGCAGGCCCGGCAGGGTCTTGCGGGTGTCGACGATGCGCGCGCGCGTGCCGCGCACCGCGTCGGCGTAGGCGGCCGTCTTGGTGGCGACCCCGCTCAGCAGCTGAAGAAAGTTGAGCGCGGTGCGCTCGGCCGTGAGCAGTGCGCGTGCGGTGCCCTCGATCTCGAGCACGGTCTGGTCGGCCGCGCAGCGCTCGCCCTCGCCGCACAGCCAGCGGATGCGAGCCTGTGGATCGAGCTGCCGCACGGTGGCTTCGACCCAGGGCGCGCCGCAGAGCACGGCCGCCTCGCGCGCCAACACGCGGGCATGGGCGCGGCGGCCGGGGGCGACCAGCGAGGCGGTCAGGTCGCCGTCGGCCACGTCTTCCTGCAGGGCCCGGGCGGCGTCGGCCTGGGCCAGCGCGGCCACGGCCGGCGCCGAAAAATCAAAGCGAGGGCTCATGGCTGTCTTGTCTCTTCAGTCTTGTGGTGATTCATGGCATGCGGCAGGGCCTTGGCATGCGATTCGAGGTGTGCGTCCCTTAGCCCCTGACGGATTCAGGGACCGGATCGCGGCCGGTCAGCGAAGCCACCGCCTCCTGCGGGCTCAGCCGGCCGTCGAGCAGCGCGACCACGCCTTCGGCGATGGGCATTTCCACGCCCAGGCCACGCGCGCGCTGCACCACGGTGCGCGCGCAATAGACGCCTTCGGCCACATGGCCCAGCGAAGCGACGGCCTGCGCGAGCGTGTGGCCCTGGGCCAGCAGCAGGCCCACCTTGCGGTTGCGCGAGAGGTCGCCGGTGGCCGTCAGCACCAGGTCGCCAAGGCCCGAAAGGCCCATGAAGGTCTCGGCGCGGGCGCCAAGCGCCAGTCCGAAGCGCGTCATTTCGGCCAGGCCCCGCGTGATGAGCGCCGCGCGCGCATTGAGCCCCAGCGCCAGGCCGTCGCAGAGGCCGGTGGCAATCGCCAGCACGTTCTTGACGGCGCCGCCGACCTCGACGCCCACGATGTCGTCGTTGGCGTAGACGCGCAGGGCCGGTCCGTGAAAGGCGTCGACCAGCGCGTCGCGCACCGCGGCATGGGGGCTTGCGGCCACCAGCGCCGTCGGGCGGCCCTCGGCGACTTCCTGCGCAAAGCTCGGACCGCTGAGCACGCCGGCCATCAGTTCAGGCGCGACCTGTCCCCAGATTTCGTGGGCCAGCAGGCCGTAGGAGGCGGGAGAAGAGGCATCGAGCGCCGGCTCAACGCCCTTGCACAGCCACGCCACCGGCACTGTCGTGCCGCGCAAGGCGATGAGCTGCTGGCGCAGGGCGGCCATGGGCGTGGCCACGACGACGAGCTCGGCGCCCGCCTGGGCCTGGCGCAGGTCGCCGGCGCGCACCGTGAGTGCGGGCGGCAGCGCCAGGCCGGGCAGGTAGCGGACGTTTTCGCGCGCCTTGGAGATGGCCGCCGCCTGGGCCGCATCGCGCGCCCAGAGCGTGACCTCGTGGCGGCCCGCCGCGTTGACAGCCAGCGCCGTGCCCCAGGCACCGGCGCCATGAACGCAGATCTTCATCGGCGTTGCGGCGCTGCGCCGGCTTTACTGCGTGACGATCGGCGAGGGCTGGCCGGCGGCCTGCGCCTGCTGCTGCTCGTACATCGCCTGGAAGTTGATTTCCGCCAGGTGCACGGGCGGGAAGCCGCCGCGCTGGATCACGTCGGCCACGTTGCCGCGCAGGTACGGATAGACGATCTGCGGGCAGGCGATGCCGAGGATCGGGCCCATCTGGTCTTCGGGCAGGTTGCGGATCTCGAAGATGCCGGCCTGCTTGGCTTCGACCAGGAACACGGTCTTGTCCTGGATCTTGGTCTGCACCGTGGCCGAGACGGTGATCTCGAAGATGCCTTCGGCCACCGGCTGGGCGTCCACGCCGAGCTGGATGTCGACCGTGGGCTGCTCCTGCTCGAGCAGGATGGCGGGCGAATTGGGCTGTTCGAGCGACAGGTCCTTGAGGTAGACGCGCTGGATCTGGAAAACGGGATCTTGGGCTTGCTGGTCGGCCATGGCTGAACTTTCGAGGATCAAAACAATGCCCGCCGGGGAGAGCTTCCCGCAGCGGGCTGCAGATGAATGGGTAAACGATTATCGCCCGGCGCCCGGACCCATTCGTGAAACACCGCGGAACCGGCTTTGCCGGGCCGCAGGTGCTGCCCCCGGCGAGGGGGTGGGCGAAGCGACACGAAGTGCGCGAAGACTGGGGGAGAGCCTCATCAAGCGCCTTGCAGCAGGGGCATCAGGCCACCGCGGCCGTCCAGCGCCACCAGGTCGTCGCAGCCGCCCACGTGGGTGTCGCCGATGAAGATCTGCGGCACCGTGCGGCGCTGGGTGATCTCCATCATGGTGCTGCGGGCCGCGGGATCGCTGTCGATGCGGATCTCTTCGATCTCCTCGACACCCTTGGACTTGAGGATCTGCTTGGCGCGAACGCAGTACGGGCAGAAGGCGGTGGTGTACATCTTGACGGCTTGCATACGCTGTACCTTGGGAAGACTTTGAGAATTTCAACAGCTTCGGCCATGCCGCGCTCCCTTCAGGGGAAACGCCGCGGAACCGGCTTCGCCGGGCCGCTGGCGTTGCCCCCGGTAGGGGGTTGGCGAAGCGACACGAAGTGCGCGAAGACTGGGGGCGAGCCGATGACTAGGCTTTTTCAACCGGCAGGTTAGCCTCTTTCCAGGCCTTCAGGCCGCCGGAAACCGCTTGGGCCTGCTCGTAGCCGAGTTTCTTGGCCATGGCCACGGCGCGCTGGGCGCGGGCGCCCGTGGCGCACACCAGCAGCAGCGGCACGTTCTTGTTCTTGACCGCGCCGGTCAGTTTTTCCTCGAGCTGGTTCAGGGGCACGTTCTTGGCGCCGATCATATGGCCGGTGGCGAACTCTTCGGGTTCGCGCACGTCGACCAGCACCGCGCGTTCGCGGTTGATGAGATGCACCGCCCCCTGGGCCGTGAGCGTGCCGCCGCCGGCGCCGCGCACGAGCGGCCAGGCCAGCATGCCACCCGAGCTGAGTGCGATCAGGATCAGCATCCAGTTCGCGGTGACGAATTCGATCAATTTCACGGGGGTTCCTTGGATGGCAAACCCGGGATTTTAGAATGCTGGTTTTCCCAAGCGCTGCCAAAGGCTTCCCACATGCACAAACTGGTACTGATCCGCCATGGCGAATCGACCTGGAATCTCGAAAACCGCTTCACCGGTTGGACCGACGTCGACCTGACCGAAACCGGCATCGAACAGGCCAAGCAGGCCGGCCGGCTGCTCAAGGCCGAGGGCTACGACTTCGACGTGGCCTACACCAGCGTGCTCAAGCGCGCCACCCGCACGCTCTGGCACACGCTGGACGAGCTCGACCGCACCTGGCTGCCCGTGGTGCATTCGTGGCGCCTGAACGAGCGCCACTACGGCGCCCTGCAGGGCCTCAACAAGGCTGAAACCGCCAAGAAGTACGGCGACGAGCAGGTGCTGGTCTGGCGCCGCAGCTACGGCACCCCGCCGCCGCCCCTGGAAGCCGACGACCCGCGCAGCGAACGCTCCGACGTGCGCTACGCCAAGCTCGCGCCCGAGCAGATCCCGCTGACCGAGTGCCTGAAGGACACGGTGGCGCGCGTGCTGCCGTTCTGGAACGAATCGATGGCACCGGCCATCCGCGCCGGGCGCCGCCTGGTGGTGGCTGCGCACGGCAATTCGATCCGCGCGCTGGTCAAGTACCTCGACGGCATTTCGGACGACGCCATCGTCGGCCTGAACATCCCGAACGGCATCCCGCTGGTCTACGAACTCGACGACGAGCTCAAGCCGCTGCGGCACTACTACCTCGGCGACGCCGCAGCCGCCGAAAAGGCCGCCGCAGCGGTGGCCTCGCAGGGCAAGGGCTGAAAAAAGAAAGCCCCTCGGCGGCGCTCCCCCGTGGAACCCCGGCAGGCAATTTGCTTCCAAGCTGTGTATATTGGTTCGACAGCCGACAAGGACAATCACTCATGATGGGTCAGAAACTGAAGATTACCGGCTGGGTTGCCGCCGGCGCCGTTGCCGGCGTCTTGACCACCGTCTCGTTGCAGACGGTTGCACGCGGTTCGCTTGCGCCGCTCCCGCTCGAAGAATTGCAGCAGCTCGCCGCGGTGTTCGGCATGGTCAAGAGCGACTATGTCGAGCCGGTCGACGAGAAAAAGCTCATTTCCGACGCCATCTCGGGGATGGTGGCCGGACTCGATCCGCATTCCCAGTACTTCGACAAGAAGTCCTTCAAGGAATTCCGGGAAGGCACCACCGGCCGCTTCGTCGGCGTGGGCATCGAAATTTCCCAGGAAGACGGACTCATCAAGGTGGTGTCGCCGATCGAGGGCTCGCCGGCCTTCCGCGCGGGCCTGAAGCCCAACGACCTGATCACCAAGATCGACGACACGGCCGTGCGCGGCCTGTCGCTCAACGAAGCCGTCAAGCGCATGCGCGGCGAGGCCAACACCAAGGTGCTGCTGACCATCTTCCGCAAGGACGAGAGCCGCACCTTCCCGGTCACGATCACGCGCGAGGAAATCCGTACCCAGTCGGTGCGCGGCAAGGTCATGGAGCCCGGCTACGGCTGGATCCGGCTGTCGCAGTTCCAGGAACGCACGGTCGACGACTTCGTGAAGAAGGTCGAGGACATCTACAAGGAAGAGCCCAACCTCAAGGGCCTGGTGCTCGACCTGCGCAACGACCCGGGCGGCCTGCTCGACGCGGCCGTCGCCATCTCGGCCGCCTTCCTGCCCGAGAACGTCACCGTGGTGTCGACCGACGGCCAGCTGGCCGAGAGCAAGTCCGTCTACAAGGCGGCGCCCGAGTTCTACCAGCGCCGCTCCGGCAGCGACCCGCTGCGCAACCTGCCCGCGGCGCTCAAGACCGTGCCGCTGGTGGTGCTGGTGAACGAAGGCTCGGCCTCCGCGAGCGAGATCGTGGCCGGCGCGCTGCAGGACCACAAGCGCGCCACCATCATGGGGAGCCAGACCTTCGGCAAGGGCTCGGTGCAGACGGTGCGCCCGCTCGGTCCGGACACGGGCCTCAAGATCACCACGGCGCGCTACTACACGCCCAGCGGCACCTCGATCCAGGCCAAGGGCATCGTGCCCAACGTGCTGATCGACGAAAGCGCCGAGGGCAGCCCCTTCGCCGCCCTGCGCATGCGCGAGGCCGACCTCGAAAAGCACCTGGCCAGCGGCCAGGGCCCTGAAACCAAGGACCCGGAACGCGAAAAGGCCCGCGACGAAGCCCGCAAGCGCCTCGAGGAAGAAGCCAAGAAGCCGCCGCAGGACCGCAAGGTGCCCGAGTTCGGCACCGACAAGGACTTCCCGCTGGTGCAGGCGCTCAACCGCCTCAAGGGCCAGCCGGTGCTGGTCAGCAAGACCCAGGTCATTGTCGAAAACAAGGAAGAGAAGAAGGAAAACTGAAGCCGCGCAGCCCCCAGAGGCAGCGGCGGCCCGAGGCGCGCATGGACGACCACGACCTGCTGCGCTACTCGCGGCACATCCTTCTCGAGGAATTCGGCATCGACGGGCAGGCGCGCGTGAGCGCCGGCCGCGTTCTTGTCATCGGTGCCGGCGGGCTGGGCTCGCCGGTTGCGCTTTATCTCGCGGCCGCGGGCGTCGGCCAGATCACGCTGGTCGACGACGACGAGGTCGACCTCACCAACCTGCAGCGCCAGGTCGCCCATACGAATGCGCGCGTCGGCCGGCCCAAGGTCGAATCGGCGGCCCAGGCCATGCGCGACATCAACCCGGATATCGCGATCGAGACGCACGCGCTGCGTGCCGACGAGGCCCTGCTTTCGCGCCTCGTCGCGGCAGCGGACGTGGTGGTCGATTGCTGCGACAACTTTGCCACCCGCCATGCGGTCAACCGGGCCTGCGTGGCACACGGCAAGCCGCTGGTGGCGGGCGCCGCGATCCGCTTCGACGGCCAGTTGAGCGTGTATGACACGCGCGACGAGGCCTCGCCCTGCTACGCCTGCATCTTCCCGCCCGATGCGGCCTTCGAGGAAACGCGCTGCGCGGTGCTCGGGGTGTTCGGCCCGGTGGTCGGCACCATCGGCACGCTGCAGGCCAGCGAAGCGCTCAAGCTGCTCGCCGGCATCGGGCCGTCGCTCGCGGGCAAGCTCCTGATGTTCGACGGGCGGCGCACCGCCTTCGATACGCTGAAGATCGCGCGCGATCCGCACTGCAGCGTGTGCGCGCAGCGCGCGCGCGCCTGAGCGGGCGCCTGCGGCTCAGCGCGCCCTCGCGCCCTTGGCCTTGGCGGCACCAGCGGCCGCCGGACCGGCGCCGGGCTTGTTGGCCTGCCCCAGCACGCTCTTGCAATCGGAGTCCTCGCCCGGACCGCTTTCGACGGTCGCGGCCAGTGCCAGGAGCGGATTGACGGCACCCAGCGCCAGCGCGGCCAGGCCACGCTGGGCCAGCGGAACCACCTTCAGGCCGCCTCTCGGTGCGCCGAAGGTGCCGCTCACCACCAGCGGCGTGCGGACCGACAAAATGCTCTTGCTCTTGGGCTCCGGGTAGACCACGAAATCGAGGCCCTCGGTGGCCAGGTTGGCCTGCCCCGTGGCGGTGAACACGGCATTGGTCGTGTCCAGCATCAGCGTGCGCCCCGTCATCAGCCCCTTGTTCACGTCGAACGCCAGCGCCGCGCAGCGCAGTTCGACGTTGCGGTCGCCGCGCAGCAGGAACTTGATGATGTCGCCGCCCACCAGTGTCGCGAACACAGGCAGCAGGTTGCCGAACTGGCCGCGCCCCGCCATGACCGCCACGTCGCCCGAGGCGCCCCCGAGCCAGTTGGCCACGGTGCTGCCCGGGCCCGACAGGTTGATGCGCCCGTCCAGCCGCCCCACGCTGTTGCCCGTGGTTTCGAGCTTGGGGAAAACTCGCGCCAGCTGCATCGCGCGCACGTCGAGCGAGGCCCGGATGTCTGCCGGGTTCTTCGAGGCATCGATGCGGATCGCACCGCTCATCCTGCCGCCGGCTATGCCGAGGTCGAGGGGATCGAGCGTCAGCACGCCGTCGGCCAGCTTGACCTGCACGCTGCCGCGATCGAGCGGGATGTCGCGTACGTTCCGGATGCGGTCCGCCGTGTACTTCACGTCGGCGTTCATCGCATGCACGCGCTCGAAGTCGAGCGGGGCCGCGGGCAGCACCTTGCCGCCGGGGCGCCTGGCCTGGGTGATGGTCGGCGGCGGCGCCACGCCTTCCACCGCCCGGGCCGAGCGTTCGGTGGGCCGCAGGCCGATCAGCGGGGCCAGGTCGTCCATGTCCATCAGCCGGGAGCGCAACTCGCCTGCCAGATGCGGCACCCGGCCGGCCTTGTCGAAGCGCATGTCGCCGGCGATGTCGGACAGGCCGAGCCGGCCCTTGAGTCCCGCCACCTCCCACAGCTTGCCGCGCTTGCGCAGGTCGCCGCTCAGTGCATAAGGAGAGGTTTCCGGCAGTGCGATGCCCAGCAGCGGGAACAGGGCGCCGAGGGTCTGGCCCTTGAGATCGAACCTGGCCTCGATGCCGTCGAGGTCGGCGAAGTCGGTCACGGTGCCCGATGCCTTCAGCCGGGTGTGGCCGGCCGCGGCATCGATCTCCATCGGGAACGGCGGCTGGCCGGCCGCCTTGAGCTGCAGCACGTTGCCGGTGCGGCCCTCCGCACTCAGCGGCTGGCCCTTGTAGCGGCCCTTGATGCGAAAGTTCAGGGGAAGCGCCCCGCGGCTGGTGTCGTAGCTCACGTCCGCATGCAGGTCGACGCCCAGGTGCGTGGCCAGGAAATCGACCGCGCCGCTGTTCACCTGCATCTGGCCGATGACCGGAACGGTGCCGGGATCGGAGGTGTCCTTGCCGAGCGCCCACGTGCGGCGCCCGTCCTGTTCCATTTGCAGGCCCAGGATGGGCGAAGAAAGCGCCAGCCGCGGGATCACCACCTTCTGCGTGAGGAGCAGCGGCCACAGCCGGATGTCGAACTCGGCGCGCTCGGCCTTGACCAGATAGGGGTCGCGGGCCCAGGGCGGATTGGCAAACTCGATGCCGTCGGCCTTGACGGTGGCGCCGCGCAGGCCGATGCCCACATCGAGCCGGCGCGTGATCTCGAACTTGCGCCCGGTCTTCTCGCTGACGTAGCGATTCACGGGCCCGCGCAAGGTGTCCCACGGGAAGAACACCAGCAGCACCGCCAGCGCGGCAAGCAGCAGCACCACAGCCGCAAGCAGCTTGAGCCAGAGCGGCCGGTGGCGAAGGACGTTCGTTGCCATGAAAGCTGGATATATCCGCCGCGCCGCATCGCGGGTCGGCAATGGACCGCAGAAACCGTGAGGCATTGCCTACGGAACGGCCTCGCCGGCCCTCTCGTCAGAACGCGCCTACAACACCCTTCCCCCGAAACTTGCATGATGCTCGTTGGCGGCGCCACAAATTTCCGGTGTGCAGGCATTCGCCAGCGGGGCGTCGAAGACACCTGCCAACGTCAGAGGAAGCGCGGTTCGGCATGGAGACAAGACTGCAGACCTACATCGTCGAAGACAACCTCACGATCCGTGAAAACCTCATTGGCACCCTGGAAGAACTTACCTGCACGACGGTGGTCGGCTTTGCCGAAACCGAAGCCCACGCGAGGCAGTGGCTGCACGATCACAGCGAGGAGTGGGACCTGGCGGTGGTCGACCTCTTTCTCAAGCAAGGCAGCGGCCTGGGCGTGCTCCAGGCCTGCACCTCGCGCCGGGCGAACCAGAAGGTGGTGGTGCTCAGCAACTATGCAACGCCCGACATCCGGCGGCGCTGCGCCGAGTTCGGCGTGGATGCGGTGTTCGACAAGTCGAACGAGATCGACGCGCTGGTCGACTTCTGCATCCTGGAGGCAGTGGCTCACCGCCCCACCAGTGGCACCGGCGGCACCGGCTGAAGAAAAAGCCGGAAGCCGGAAGCCGCCGTCAATCGATCAGCTTGTTCTTCAGCGCGTAGTAGGTGAGGTCGCTGTTGGAGGACAGGTTCATCTTCTCCATCAGGCGCGTGCGGTAGGTGCTGACGGTCTTCACCGACAGCGAGAGCGTCTTGGCGATGTCGCCCGCGGTCTCGCCCTTGGCAAGCTTCAGGAACACCTGGAACTCCCGCTCCGACAGCTGCTCGTGCGGCGCTGCGTCGTCCTTGCGGTCGAGCTGGCGTGCCAGCAGTTCCGCCACAGCCGGCGTGATGTAGCGGCGGCCCAGCGAGATGGTGCGAATGGCGTTGACGATCTCGATCGGATCGCACTCCTTGTTGAGGTAGCCGCTCGCACCCTGGCGGATGAGATTCATCGCGTAGTGCTCTTCAGGGTAGCCGCTCAGGATGAGGATGCCCACGTCCGGCGCCTTGGCGCGGATCATGGCGAGCGCGTCGATGCCGCTCTGCCCCGGCATGGAAAGGTCCATCACCAGCACGTCGAGCTCCGTGGTGCGCACGAGCTCGATGGCCTCTCGCCCGCTGGCGGCTTCGCCGGCCACGCGCAAATCGACGTGTTCGGAGAAGAACTGCCTCAGGCCAGATCTGACGATGGCGTGGTCGTCCACAATTCCAATTTTGATCATCTGTTACTTTCTTCGTTGTGCCGCGCCTGCGCAAGCCGCAGCATGCCGGTCCCCTGGTTGTTGTCGATTATTCACGAACTTGTGTTGAAAGCACCCTCGAAAGTTTCATGCATTGGCTAGCCCCTCCAAAAATGGCCGTGAGCCTGCTGCTCGCGGCGCTGGCCGCGCTGGCCCTCGTCGGCATCAACGAGGCCGGCTACCGCCAGTCGAGCCGCGCCCTGGCAGACATCGACGCGGCGCTGAAGGTGCGCGGTACGCTCAACCAGATCCTGCAGAACATGCTCGATGCCGAAACCGGTCAGCGAGGCTACCTCCTGACCGGCGAAGCCAGCTACCGGCAACCCTACGACACGGCGGTCAAACAGGTCGACGGCCACCTTGCGGCACTGCGCCAACTGTACGCCGAACGCCCGGCCGAGCGCACGCGGCTGGCGGAGCTTTCGAAGCACGTGCTGCGCAAGATCGCTGAAATGGACATGAGCGTGCGGCTGCGGCAGGACGGCAAGGACGAGGCCTGGAAATTCGTCATCACGACGGACGTGGGGCGCGAGGAAATGGATTCCATTCGCAAGGCCGCCGGCGAACTGGCGGAGATCAGCAACCAGACCCTGCACCAGAGCCAGATCCAGGTGATGAAGTCGCTGCGGCTCGCGCGCATCGGCACCGCCATCGTCGCGCTTGCCGCGTTCCTGGCCTTCTTCCTGTACCTGCGGCAGGCGCACGCGCTGCGCACCATCGGAGAGCGCCAGCAGGAAACACTGCAGCGCGAGCGCAATGCGCTCGAAGACGAAGTGCGCGAACGCACCGCATCGCTGGCCGAACTGGCCACGCACCTGCAGGACGTGCGCGAAACCGAGCGCGGCTATCTCGCGCGGGAGCTGCACGACGAACTCGGTTCGCTGCTGACCGCCGCCAAGCTGGACGTGGCCCGCCTGAAGTCGCGGCTGCTGGAGGCGCCCGACGCCACCCAGCGGCTGCAGCACCTGACCGAGCTGCTCAACAGCGGCATCGCGCTCAAGCGCCGCATCATCGAGGACCTGCGGCCATCGTCTCTGTCGAACCTCGGGCTGGTCGCCTCGCTCGAGATCCTCGGACGCGAGTTCGCCGAACGCTCGGGCATCCAGGTCCAGATGGTGCTCGAACCGGTGGCCATGGACGAATCGCGCCAGCTCACGATCTACCGCATGGTGCAGGAGAGCCTGACCAACATCGGCAAGTACGCCGAGGCCAGCGAAGCGACGATCGTCCTGAAGAATTACGAGAACCACGCAGTGGTGGAAGTGGCCGACAACGGCAAGGGCTTCGACCCCCAGCGCCTGCGCCCCTCGACGCATGGCCTGGCCGGCATGCGCCACCGGGTCGAGGCGGCCCGGGGCAAGCTCACGATCTCGTCGACGCCGGGCCGCGGAACCCGCGTGAGCGCCATGCTGCCCATTGCGAAGCCGCTCTGAGCGCTCGCCGGCATCCCCTTCGGCATTTCTGCACGGATCGGCGCGCAAGGAACTCGGCCATCTCCTACGCTCCCCGCGCCCAGCCGCTGACAGCCCCTCGCAGGGGGGGCCACTTAAGGTTGCCCACGTGCCGTTCATTTCCTCTTGGACGCGCAATTTCCAAACAACGAGCGAAGCCTCGAAGGAGTCCACATGTTGTATTACGCAGTGGTGTTTCTGGTCATCGCACTGATCGCCGCCGTGTTCGGCTTCGGCGGCATTGCAGCCAGCGCGGTAGGGATCGCCAAGATCCTTTTCGTGATCTTCGCCGTGCTTGCCATCGCCAGTTTCCTGGCCGGCTTGCTACGACGCAAGTAGCGTAGGTACGATCCACAGGCTCCCGCAATTCATCTCCCCGGAAAGGAAAAATTCATGAACACGACCAAGACTCCCTCGCAAATTGCCGACGAGGCCCGCCAGACCGCCAACGATGCGGTGGAAACGACCCGGGCCTATGCACAGAACGCGGTGAATGCGGCCGGCGAGAAGGTCCGCGAATTGCGCCGCGACGCGGAACCCGCGGTCGAACAACTGGCCGCACGCGTACAGCAGGCCGTGCAGCGTGGCCTCGACGCCGCCTCCACCACCAGCGCGCGCGCACAGCGCCGGCTGGAGCAGGCGGCTGACGTGACCGGACGCTATATCTCCGACCAGCCCGTGCGCTCGGTGCTGATTGCGGCCGCAGCCGGCGCCGCGATCACCGCCCTCATCGTGCTGGCCAGCCGCAACCGCCGGGACGACTACTGATTTGATCCGCTGAAGGCACGCACGCAGTTCCACCCGTTCCGCGCACCATGCTTCATCCGATTTTTTCCACGGTGCTCGGGCATCCGGAACTCATCGCCGACCACGCCGCCAACTACGCGGCACTGGTAAGACAGGAGGCCTCGGAAGCGGGGCGCGGGATCGTTGCCCGCATCGTGGCCGGCGTGCTGGCCGTCGGCAGCGCCCTGCTGGCCCTCGGGCTCATCGGCGTGGCCGTGCTGATGGGCGTGCTCCACGGCAGCTTCCACTGGGTGCTGGTGGCGGTGCCCGGCGTTGCGCTGGTGATCGCCGCCATTTGCGCCTGGATGGCGGCCCGGCCGTTCCCCGGCTATGGATTCGACGATCTGCGCGCCCAGGTCGATGCCGACCTGAGGGCGCTGCACGAAGCCGGAGTTCGCCATGGACGGCAATGAGCGCAGCTTCCTGACGCCGCAGGAGCGGCTGGCCATCTCGCGCCGTGCGCTCGTCAGGCAGTTGAATGGCGAGGATGAGCCTGAGGATGGTGGCGGTCGCGGCAGGCGCCGCGCGGCGCAGGAACGTCCGGAAGAAATGCACGCCGCCGACGAAACGGCGGACCACCGGCGAGCTTCGTCGGCGCGCGGGCGCAATCAATGGGTGTCGATGGCCCGCAGCATGACCGAGCGCTGGTGGCGCCGCCATCCGGCCCATGCTGTGGGCCAGCTCGCCCGCCCTCTGCTCGAACACTATGCCCGCAAGGAGCCTGCCAAGCTCATGGCGCTGGCGGCTGCCACGGGGGCGGTGCTCGTGCTGACCAAGCCGTGGCGCCTGCTCTCCTTCACGGCGGTGCTGGCGGCTGTGCTCAAGACATCGGACGTGGCTGACGTCGTCAACACGTTGATGCAGAAAAACACCAGCCCACGAAAGGATTCTCCATGAATGCCAATGCTTCCCCCGCCACGGGTGCGCCACAACATCAGCGCCTGGTGCTCGACGAGCAGGCCATCGGCGCCGCCGCCAGGAGCCTCGACGAAGGCGCGGTCACACCGAGCTACGGCCCCTGGCGCGACGATGTACTCAAGCTGCTGAACGACGCGCTGGCCACCGAACTGGTTTGCGTGCTGCGCTACAAGCGCCACTACTTCACGGCCAACGGCGTGTCGTCGCCCAAGATCGCCGAGGAATTCCTGGTACATGCCAATGCGGAGTCGGCCCATGCCGACCGCATTGCGGAACGCATCGTCCAGCTGGGCGGGGAGCCGGACTTCGCGCCGACGCACCTGCTCGAGCGCAGCCACGCGAGCTACGACGAATCCACCGACCTGCAGGCCATGGTGCGCGCCAATCTCGTGGCCGAGCGCATCGCCGTCGAAACGTACCGGCAGATGATCGCGCTGATCGGCGACAAGGATCCGACCACCCGGCGCATGCTGGAAGACATTCTTTCCGACGAGGAAGAGCACGCGGACGAACTCAAGGACTGGCTCGGCCACTGAGCACGATCTCCGGGGGGCCGAATGCAGCCCTCTCTCTCTTGCCCAGCAAAAAAGCCCGGACGAACCGGGCTTTTTTGCTGGGCAAGGGAACGGTCAGCTTCTGACCTCGAGCTGGTTGTTCACCGAGGTCACGCCCTGCACCCCCTTGGCGATTTCCTCGGCCCTCGCCTTGGCGGCTGCCGTGGGTGCGGGCCCCTTCAGGTTCACGACGCCACCCTTGGTGTCGACGTCGATCTTGATCGCGCTCAGGTCCGGGTCCTTGGCGAGGCCTGCGGACACCGACGCGGTGATCGCGGCATCGTCCACCGTGGCACTCACGGCCGCGCCGGCGTTCTTTGCCGCGTCCTTCACCTCGGCGGCGGTGCCGGAGGCGTCGATCTTCGCCTTCGCGTCCTTCAGGGCTTCCGCGGTCTTGGCGGCGGCCGTGTCAGCCGCCTTCTCGGTCTTTTCGATGGCACTGTCCAGCTTCTCGCCCGCGGTGCGGTTGCCCGCGTTGTCGCATGCGGCAAGGGTCAGCGCGGTACCGGCCAGCAGCACGGCGAGCCATGCGCGCGAAGACGGCATGGCGATGGTTGTTCGACGAATATTGTTCATTTGGAATCCTCCAGTCGCTCGCAGGGAGCAGGAAAGGGCGTGGTCCGAAGGGACCGCCCACGGCCCACTCTAGCTTTCGGATCGAGCCGGCAAGGATGGCCGGCGGCGCGAAACCCTGTAGGACGGAAGGGTCAAGCCGTGACGATCCAGCCTTCGAGCGGATCGAACTGCTCCGGCAAGCCGTAGCCCGGGCCGGGCGTGGAAGCGCGCTGCGCGCCCCAGGCGGCCTGCACGAGGCAAAGCACCGCATCGATGTGGTCGCCGCGGGCGTCGCCGAGCAGCTCGGTGACTTGGGTGCCACTGAGCGCCAGCCGCAGGCCGAGCCGCGTGGCGCCGCCTTCGAGCGCCGCGAGCAGGTCGGTGCGTGCGGCCAGCCGCTCGGGCGTCTGCTTCGCGAGCTCATCGCTCTTGTAGCTGCGGCGGCCGATCAGCTCGCGCGCGAGCAGCCCCGGATAGGCCTCGAGCGCAACGCGGCTGCCGTTGCTGCCGACGTGCAGCCCCGGCAGGCTCGCGCCTGCATCCAGCAGCGGCGGCACGCCCGCATGGAGCATGAAAGCCACGGGCGGATTGACCCATTTCATCGACGTGCTCGAACCCGCGGGTCCGTCGGTCGCCCGGTGCGCAAACTTGCCGCCGGCCGGGCGGGCGGCGCAGAAGGCCGCGAAGGTGGCGCGGATCTCGGCGCGGCCCAGGCCCGCGTAGTGGCTCATGAGCGCTTTCCATTCGCGCGGCCAATGCAGATGCTCCACCAGCTCGCGCGGAAGCCCGAACGGAAAATCGAAGCCGCCGATCCATGCGGGTTCGCTGCGCAGCCATGCGGCCCAGGCATCGAGCGCCGCGAAACGCCGCAGGTCCGCCAGCACCAGCTCGCCCGCATCGCCGATGCTGCCGCTGGCCACGACGATCGGCTTGCGCGCCGTCGGTGCGCAGGAGAAATCGCAGCCGAACAGCAGCGCCGCGCTCATCGTCACCCCAGCGCGAGTGCCACCACGCCAGCCGCGATGAAGCCGGCGCCCAGCAGCCGCAGCAGGCGGTCGCCCTCGCGCAGCAGATGGCCGCCGATCAGCGCGGCGAACAGCATCGAGACCTCGCGCGCCGGCGCAACATGCGAAATGGGCGCCTGCTGCACCGCGTAGAGCACGAGCACGTAGGAGACCGGGCTGATCGCCGCCACCAGCAGTGCGTACTTCCACTGCGCGCGCCACATCCGCGCGGTAGCGGCGCGGTCGTGCAGCGCCGCGGGCAGCAGCAGCCCCACGCGCACGAAATTGCTGAAGTAGTCGAGCAGGATCGGCGACATCGCCAGGAACTTCACGGCATAGCTGTCGGCCACCGTGTAGGCCGCAATGAAGGCGCCGGTCAGCACGCCGTAGCGGAGGCCCTTGTGCACCCGCGCGCGCTGGGCAGGGTCATGCGTCTTGCGCCAGAGGCCCGGCCCGCCCGCCACCAGGAACACGCCGAGCACTACGCCCAAGATGCCCGCCACACCCACCAGGCTGATGCGCTCGCCAAGGAACAGGATGGCCACCAGCGACGACAGCAGCGGGCCCGAGCCGCGAGCCAGCGGATAGACCACCGTGAGGTCGGACTTGCGGTAGCCGCGCAGCAGGATGACGTAGTAGAAGACGTGCAGCACGCCGCTCACTGCGACGAAGCCCCACTCCCGCAAGCCCCAGCCCGGCACCACGCGCCAGCCCAGTGCAATGCCCACGGGCGCCCAGACGATGGCCATGAACACGCCGCTCTGGAAGGCGAAGCGCGCATCGCCGTTCGCCTTCTTGGCGGCGATGTTCCAGCTGGCATGGACGATCCCGGCAAGCAGGATCAGCGCAAAGGCGGAAAGCGGCACCCCGGAAAAACGGGGTTCAGTGGCGCCCGACGATGGCCGCGGTGGCCATCAGCTCCTCGAGCAATGCCAGCGAGACCTTGCCCGACACTGCGTAAGGATTGAGCTCGGGCTTTTCCGAATACTTGAGCAGCGTCGAGGCATTGAGCTTCGAGAGGTTGACCTGCCCCATGGTCCAGCCGCCGAAGCGGCGCTCGGAGATTTCCTCGTAGTGCAGCAGCACCACGTCCTTGTGGCGTGCATCGCGCTGGATGTGGCCGTACAGCTCGCTGATGGCCATGCGCCCGCCCTCGATGGCCTGCAGGAAAGTGCCCGCGCCGTAGCAAAGAATGCCGGTGATGCCGCAGGCCGGGTTGTGCGTGCGCGATTGCGCGAGGATGGCTTCGATGGCCTCGGGGCTGGTATCGACCGCGCGGCTGGCGTAGAGAAGTCGGACCAGCATGTTCAGCTCCTTCGTGGCAGCAGGGAAAGGAATTCGCGCCGCAGGCTCGGGTCCTTCAGGAACACGCCGCGCATGACGGAGTTGATCATCTTGCTGTCCATTTCCTTCACGCCGCGCCAGGCCATGCAGAAATGCTCGGCTTCCATCACGAGCGCAAGGCCGTCGGGCTGCGTCTTTTCCTGAATGAGGTCGGCCAGCTGCACCACGGCCTCTTCCTGGATCTGCGGGCGGCCCATCACCCATTCGGCCAGGCGCGCGTACTTCGACAGGCCGATGACGTTGGTGTGCTCGTTGGGCATGATGCCGATCCACAGCTTGCCGATGATCGGGCAGAAGTGGTGCGAGCAGGCGCTGCGCACGGTGATCGGGCCGACGATCATCAGCTCGTTCAGGTGCTCGGCGTTCGGGAATTCGGTGAGCGAGGGCGGCGCCACGTAGCGGCCCTTGAACACTTCGTTCAGGTACATCTTGGCCACGCGGCGCGCGGTGTTGCCGGTGTTGTGGTCGTTCTCGAGGTCGATCACCAGGCTTTCGAGCACGCCCTTCATCTTGACCTCGACCTCGTCGAGCAGCGACTCGAGCTCGCCGGGTTCGATGAACTCGGCAATGTTGTCGTTGGCATTGAAGCGCCTGCGCGCGGCCGTCAGGCGCTCGCGGATCTTCACCGAGACGGGCGTGCCCTCGTCGTCGTTGTTGCCGTCAGGGCGCGGTTCCACGTCGGTTTTCCTCAGCATCCGCGCATGGTATCAGCGAACGCATTCCGGCCGGGGCCGGCGGGGAACACCGCGCCGGCCCCGTTCATGCCAGCGCAAAATCGGCCACCAGCGGCAGGTGGTCGGACATCCGCGCCCAGATCGGGCCGCGCGGCACCGAGCAGGCCACCGGCTCGAGCTGGCGCCCGTAGACGAAATCGAGCTGCGCCACCGGCAGGCGCGAAGGGTAAGTGAGGGTTCGCGGCCCGCGCAGATCGCTGGTGTCGCGCAGGCCCATCGCGTTCATGGCATAGCGCATGCGCGCGCCCCAGTCGTTGAAGTCGCCCGCGACGACCACCGCCTCGCCGGGCGGCACTTCGCGGTCGATGAATTCGCGCAGCCGCGCCACCTGCCGCACGCGGCTGCCCTTGATGAGCCCCAGGTGCACCACGATGGCATGCACCGGCCGCCCCTCCACCTCGATGACGACGTGCAGCAGGCCGCGCTGCTCGAAGCGGTGGTCGGAAATGTCCTGGTGGCCGGTGCGGATCACCGGCCAGCGGGTGAGCAACGCATTGCCGTGCTCGCCGTGGCGCGTGATGGCGTTGGTCTCGTAGACGGCGGTGTAGCCCTCGGGCGCGAGGAAGTCGGCCTGCGGAAGCTCGGGCCAGCGCTCGAAGCGAAGCGCGGCCTGCCGGTTCATCTTGCGCACCTCCTGCAGGCAGACGATGTCGGCATCGAGCTGCTCGATGGCATGCCCCAGGTTGTGGATCTCCAGGCGCCGGGCCAGCCCGATGCCCTGCACACCCTTGTGGATGTTGTAGGTGGCCACCCGGAGGTTGTATGCCGGCAGGTTCATCGCACAAATTCTGGCAGCAACAGAATGGCTTCGGCGTTCGACGGGGAAAAACACGCATCGGCCGCCTCGCGGTAGGGCAGCCACTTCCAGTGGGTGTGCTCGCGCGGCGCCAGCGTGGGCACCACGCGCTCGGGCACGCACAGCCCGAACAGGTGCTCGGTGTTGTGCGTCACGCCGGGCGCATAGCGCGAACGCCAGCGCGGATAGATCTCGTAGACGTTGCGCAGCCGCCAGTCGACCAGCTGCGATGCGAGCGGGCTGCCCTCCCCGCACTGGATGCCGGTTTCCTCGGCCACCTCGCGCGCGGCGGTGAGCGCCAGCGGCTCGTCGGCCAGGTCCTTGCTGCCGGTGACCGACTGCCAGAAGTCCTCGGCGTCGGCGCGGCGGATCAGCAGCACATCGAGCGCCCGCGTATGGATGACGACCAGCACCGACTCCGGAATCTTCCAGGGCCGGGCGCTGGCGGTCATGGGCGCATCAGGCGGGTTGCTGGACGTTGCGCAGCCGGATGTGCAGCTCGCGCAGCTGCTTCTCGTCGACCGGGCTCGGCGCCTGCGTGAGCAGGTCCTGCGCGCGCTGGGTCTTGGGGAAGGCGATCACGTCGCGGATCGACTCGGCACCGGTCATGAGCATGACCAGGCGGTCCAGGCCGATGGCGATGCCGCCGTGCGGCGGCGCGCCGTACTGCAGCGCGTCGAGCAGGAAGCCGAACTTGAGCTGCGCGTCCTCGGCACTGATCTTGAGCGCGCGGAACACCTTGCTCTGCACTTCCTCGCGGTGGATACGCACCGAGCCGCCGCCCATCTCGATGCCGTTGAGCACCATGTCGTAGGCCTTGGCGATGCACTTCTCGGGAGCCGTGTCCATGAGGTCTTCATGGCCGTCCTTCGGTGCGGTGAACGGATGGTGCACGGCGCTCCAGCGCTGGCCTTCCTCGTCGAACTCGAACATCGGGAAGTCCACCACCCACAGCGGTGCCCAGCGGTCGTCGAACAGGCCGGCCTTCTTGCCGAAGGCGCTGTGGCCGATCTTCACGCGCAGCGCGCCGATCGCGTCGTTGACGATCTTTTCCTTGTCGGCGCCGAAGAACAGGATGTCGCCGTTGCGCGCACCCGTGCGGGCGATGATCTCGGCCAGCGAGGCGTCGTCGAGGTTCTTGACGATCGGGCTCTGCAGGCCTTCGCGGCCGGCCGCGGCGTCGTTGACCTTGATGTAGGCCAGGCCCTTGGCGCCGTAGATCTTGACGAACTCCTGGTAGGCGTCGATCTCGCCGCGCGAAAGGCCGCCCTCGGCGCCGCCGCCCGGCACGCGCAGTGCGACCACGCGGCCGCCCTTCATGGTGGCCGCGTTCGAGAACACCTTGAACTCGACGCGCTTCATGAGCTCGGTGAGCTCGGTGAACTCGAGCTTCACGCGCAGGTCGGGCTTGTCCGAGCCGTACTTGAACATTGCGTCGCCGTAGGTCATGGTCGGGAACACCGGCAGGTCGATGCCCGCGGCGTTGCGGAACACGTTGCGGATCATGCCCTCGAACATCTCGCGGATCTCTTCCTCGGCGAGGAACGAGGTCTCGATGTCGATCTGCGTGAATTCGGGCTGGCGGTCGGCGCGCAGGTCTTCGTCGCGGAAGCACTTCACGATCTGGTAGTAGCGGTCGTAGCCGGCCACCATCAGCAATTGCTTGAAGAGCTGGGGCGACTGCGGCAGCGCGAAGAAGCTGCCGTCGTGCACGCGGCTGGGCACCAGGTAGTCGCGCGCGCCTTCGGGCGTGGACTTGCCGAGCATCGGGGTCTCGATGTCGATGAAACCGTTGGCGTCGAGGAACTTGCGCGTTTCCATCGTCACCTTGTAGCGCAGCATCATGTTGCGCTGCATGGCCGGGCGCCGCAGGTCGAGCACGCGGTGCGTGAGGCGCGTGGTTTCGGACAGGTTGTCGTCGTCCAGCAGGAACGGCGGCGTGACCGAGGGGTTCAGCACCTTGAGCTCATGGCACAGCACTTCGATCTTGCCGCTCTTGAGGTGGTCGTTGGTGGTGCCTTCGGGGCGCGAACGCACCAGGCCGGTGACCTGCACGCAGAACTCGTTGCGCAGGTTCTCGGCCACGGCGAAGGTGGCGGCGCGGTCGGGGTCGCACACCACCTGCACGTAGCCTTCGCGGTCGCGCACGTCGATGAAGATCACGCCGCCATGGTCGCGGCGGCGGTTGACCCAGCCGCACAGGGTGACGGTTTGGCCCATCAGGGCTTCGGTCACGAGACCGCAATAGTGAGTACGCATGGCCATATCTTGGATTCCGGCGCCGCGGGGGCGCGTTTTTTACTTGTTCGCGAGGGAGGACGGGCCGCCGGGGACGACCACCCCCATCGAGACGATGTACTTGAGCGCTTCATCCACGCTCATCTTGAGTTCGATGCAGTCGCTGCGCCTGAGCATCACGAAATAGCCGCCCGTGGGATTGGGCGTGGTCGGCACGTAGACGCTGAGGTAGTCGCCACCGCCCAGGTGCTCGACCACGTCGCCGCCGGGCATGCCGGTCACGAAGGCGATGGTCCAGACTCCCTCGCGGGGCCACTGCACCAGCACCGCGGTGCGGAAGGCGTTGCCATTCTCGGAGAACAGCGTGTCGGACACCTGCTTGACGCTGGAGTAGATCGAGCGCACGACCGGGATGCGCCGCACCACGGCGTCGCCCCATCCGAGCAGGCGCTTGCCCACGAAATTGCTCGCAATGGCGCCCACGCCCAGCAGGATGGCCAGCGTGAGCAGCACGCCGAGCCCGCGCACGTTGTTGTCGTACAGCCACTTCTGCCAGACCGAAGGCAGCACCCAGAGCGTCTGGTCCAGCGTGTCGATGATCCACTTCAGCACCGCCAGGGTGATGAACAGCGGAACGATCACCAGCAAGCCGGAGAACAGCCATTTGCGCAGGGCGAGCATGGATGGCTTCTCAGTCGCTCTTGGCGGCGGCAACCGGCGCGGGGGCCGGGCTGGGGGCGGGGGCGGCGGCGGGCGCTGGGCTGGAAGCTTCCGCGGTGCTGGCGGCCGGAGCGGCGGCGGCGTCGCCGTTCTTGGCCGCGGTTGCAGGCTCGGCCTTCTTGCCGCCGCCATCGCGGAAATCGGTCACGTACCAGCCGGAACCCTTGAGCTGGAAACCGGCGGCGGTGACTTGCTTCTCGAATGCACTTGCGCCGCACGCCGGACACACCGTGAGGGGTGCATCGGACATTTTCTGCAGGGCGTCCTTGGCGAAGCCGCAGGCGCTGCACTTGTAGGCGTAGATGGGCATGGAATTGAGTGAAAAAGCGGCGCAAAAATGACGCAGGGACCGCTCGCAAAGCCCTCGATTATAAGGGCGCCCCCGCGCTTCGGGGGGGACGCCCTAGACAGCCAGCATCCGGTGCGGCGTGCGGGTGTTGGCGACCCATTGGGGCGCCAGCGATCCGGCCACCAGGCCGGCAAAGGAGGCCAGCACGCCGGCCAGCTGGGCCGGGAATTCGCGGCCCCAGGGCATGGCCAGGAACAGCAGCCAGGTGCCGATGCCCAGCACAATGGAGGCCAGCGCGCCCTGCGTGGTGGCGCGGCGCCAGTAGAGCCCGCACACCAGCGGCACGAAGGCGCCGACCAGCGGCACCTGGTAGGCGCCCGACACCAGTTCGTAGATGGGGGTGCCCTGCATGCGGATGGCATAGGCCAGCACGGCCGCACTGAAGACCAGCACCGTGACGCGCATGGTCATGAGGTTCTGGCGGTCGGTGCCCGCGGGCCGGAACTGGCGCCAGATGTTCTCGGTGAATGTGACGCTCGGCGCGAGCAGCGTGGCCGAGGCGGTCGACTTGATGGCCGACAGCAGCGCGCCGAAGAACAGCACCTGCATCACGAAGGGCATTTTCTCGAGCACCAGCGTGGGCAGCACCTTCTGCGGATCTTCCTTCAGCAGCGCGGCGGTCTGCTCCGGCATGATCAGCAGCGCGCTCGCCACCAGGAACATCGGCACGAAGGCGAACAGGATGTAGGCCACGCCGCCGATCACCGGACCGCGGGTGGCGGCCTTGACGCTGTTGGCCGACATCACGCGCTGGAACACGTCCTGCTGCGGAATGGAGCCCAGCATCATCGTGATGGCCGCGGCAAAGAAGAACACCATGTCGTGCCAGCTGGGCTCGGGCCAGAACTTGAAGAGCTCCTTGCTGACCGCGAAGGCCACCACCTTGTCGGCGCCGCCGGCCAGGTTGCCGGCAAACACCGCAATGCCGGCCAGCCCCGCGACGAGGATGATCATCTGGATGAAATCGGTCACCGCCACCGACCACATGCCGCCGAACAGCGTGTAGGCCAGGATCGAGACCACGCCGATCACCATGCCCGCGGGGATGGAGATGGCGCCGGCCGAAAGCACGTTGAACACCAGCCCCAGCGCCGTGACCTGCGCCGACACCCAGCCCAGGTAGCTCAGCATGATGATGAGCGAACAGGCCACCTCGACGCCGCGGCCGTAGCGCTCGCGGTAGTAGTCGCTGATGGTCAGGAGCGTCATGCGGTAGAGCTTGCCCGCGAAGAACAGGCCCACCAGGATCAGGCAGGTGCCGGCGCCGAACGGGTCTTCGATGACCCCGTTCAGGCCGCCTTCGATGAACTTGGCCGGAATGCCGAGCACCGTTTCGGAGCCGAACCAGGTCGCGAAGGTGGTCGTCACGATCATGTAGAGCGGCAGGTGCCGCCCGGCGATGGCGAAGTCGGTGGTGTTCTTCACCCGCTTGGCGGCGTACAGGCCGATCGCGATGGTGACCAGCAGATAAACGACAACCAGCGTCAGCAGCACGGGGACACTCCTCTAGAACAATTTCACGCGCACCAGCACTTGCATGGCGAGCAACCCCAATACAAATCCTATGCCACCGTAGATGATGGTCTGCAGCAGCCGGTTGGTGCGCTTCTGGGCGGCCAGCAGTTCCAGCAGCTCGCGGCGGTGGTCGGCGGGCCGATTTTCCAGGAAATCGTGCAGCAGGCGCGGCAATTGGGGCAGCAGTTTTGCATAGCGCGGCGCTTCGGCCTTGAGCTGCTGGAACAGCTTCTTCGGTCCGATCTGGTCGACCATCCACTTCTCGAGGAAGGGCTTGGCGGTGTGCCAGAGGTCGAGCTCCGGATCGAGCTGGCGGCCCAGGCCCTCGATGTTGAGCAGGGTCTTCTGCAGCAGCACCAGCTGCGGCTGGATCTCGACGTGGAAGCGGCGCGAGGTCTGGAACAGGCGCATCAGCACCATGCCGAGCGAGATCTCCTTCAGCGGCCGGTCGAAGTACGGCTCGCAGACGGTGCGGATCGCGCCTTCGAGCTCGTCGATGCGCGTGCCCTCGGGCACCCAGCCGCTCTCCAGGTGCAGCTCGGCCACGCGCTTGTAGTCGCGCCGGAAGAAGGCCACGAAGTTCTGCGCCAGGTATTCCTTGTCCGACTCGGTCAGCGTGCCGATGATGCCGAAGTCGAGCGAGATGTAGCGCCCGAAGGTCTCCGGCGCCAGGCTCACCTGGATGTTGCCCGGGTGCATGTCGGCATGGAAGAAGCCATCGCGGAACACCTGGGTGAAGAAGATCGTGACGCCGTCGCGCGCCAGCTTGGGAATGTCGACGCCGGCCGCGCGCAGGCGGTCGAGCTGGGCGATGGGCACGCCGTCCATGCGCTCCATCACGATCACCTCGGGATGGCAGAAGTCCCAGAACATCTCGGGAATCAGCACCAAGTCGAGCTCGGCCATGTTGCGGCGCAGCTGGGCCGCGTTGGCCGCCTCGCGCACCAGGTCGAGTTCGTCGTGCAGGTACTTGTCGAACTCACCGACCACCTCGCGCGGCTTCAGGCGCTTGCCGTCGGGCGAGAGCTTCTCGACCCAGCCGGCCATCATGGCCATGAGCGCCAGGTCTTTCTCGATCACGCCGCGCATGCTGGGGCGCAGTACCTTCACCGCGACCTCGCGCACCTCGCCCTCGTCGGTGCGGATGGTCGCAAAGTGGACCTGGGCGATCGAGGCGCTGGCAATCGGCGTCTCGTCGAACTGCACGAACACGTCCCCCACCGGGCGTCGGAATGCGCGCTCGATGGTCGCGATGGCCACCGACGAGGGGAACGGCGGCACGCGGTCCTGCAGGAAGGCGAGCTCGTCGGCGATGTCGGGCGGCAGCAGGTCGCGCCGCGTCGACAGCACCTGGCCGAACTTGACGAAGATCGGGCCCAGGCGCTCGAGCGCCTCGCGCAGGCGCTGGCCGCGCGGTGCGTCGAGGTTGCGGCCGATGGAGACGACGCGCGCCACCACGCGCAGCCAGGGTTTCTGGAAGCTCGTGAGCACGAGCTCGTCCAGGCCGTAGCGCAGCGCGACCCAGACGATGAAGATTCCGCGGTAGAAGCGCCTCATTCGGCCGTGCTCGCCGAGCCGGTCGACGGACCGCCGGACTGCCCGGGCCTGCGGCCGCCAACGAACTGGCGCAGCGCGTCCACGACCCGGCGCGCGCCGTTGGCAATGGTGTGCGCCGGCACGTCGCCCACGAGGCGGGCGAGGTCGTCCTCGACGTCCCAGCGCACGTGGTCCACCAGCCAGTTGACCTCGGCGGCAAGCTGCACGTCGCCGATGATCTGTACCGAAGGCTTGCCGCCGCGCAGCGTGGCGCGGGCCAGTTCGAAGGGGGATTCGTCCGTGACGGTGAGCGTGAGCTCGGGCACCGAGCCGGCGGGCGCGAGGTCGAGCAGGCCGGCCGGCGTGGCCACCATCTCCATCGTCACGAAGCGCCACTGGAAGCGCACCACCCGCCCCTGCTGCCTGAGCAACCGCTGCTGGGCCTCGGGTTCCTGCTGCAGCACATGGTTCAGGAACAGCACCGCGCGGTGCTGGATCTCGTGCACCGCCCAGGCGGGCGGCTGCAGACGCTCCCCGATGCGATTGAACAGCTCGTCGAGAAAAGAAAATGGGGACGATGGTGTGGCCATGTCCCCATTATCGGTTCTGCAGGCGGCCCCGCGGCCGCCCGAATGTGCTTACTGCAGGGCCTGGACGCCCGCCACCAGCCAGCCGCTGGTGCCGCTGGTGGGCTTGGTCATGTTCCAGACTTCGCGGAACGGACCCGGGCCGGCCGAGGCATCTTCGCGGATCATGCCGGAGAACTCCACGCTCGCGAGGTAGGCATCGGCCAGCTCCTCGATGCCGAGCAGCTTGGCGTCGAGCATGACGACCTCGGTCTTGTTCGAGGCGCCGCCGGTGTGGCTTGCACGGTCGGCCAGCTGGCTGCGGATTTCCTCGACCATGTCGTCGGTCATCATGGAGCGCAGCATGCCGACGTCGGCGCGGTCCCAAGCGTCCTGCAGCGTCACGAAGTTGCGCTTGGCGGCGCTCAGGAAGCCGTCCACGTCGAAGCCGGCCGGAATGCCCCACGACTGCGAGCCCGAGAGCGCCGAGCCGATCATGCTGCCGCCGGCCGCCGCGCCTGCCGCGGACAGGCTGCTGCCATGCGCGGAGCCGGCGTCGAAGGCGGCCGTGTTGCGCTCCCAGGGCCGCGCCGAAGCGTCGTTGCCGACGTTGGCGGGGCTGTACTGCGCGGGCGCGCTGGCGTTTGCCGGGTTGCCGGCGCCTTCGAACGCGAAGCCGCCCGGGCGACCGGCGCCCGACGATGCGGCCGAGCGGGCCTTGAACATGCGCCAGACGAACAGCCCGGCCATCACGAGCAGGCCGATCAAGAGGATGTTCGCAAAGCCGGCGCCAAGGCCCAGCGAATTCGCGAGCCACGCGAGGCCCAGGCCGGCGGCGAGGCCACCGAGCATGGCGCCCCAGGGGCGCTTGGGCGCTGCGGCGGCGGGCGCCGGCGTTGCGGGCTTCGGCGCCGCATTGGTCGCGCTTTGCTGCGCGGGTGCGGTGGGCGCTGCGGATTCGCGCTGCGTCACGTTGGACGACTGGCGGCCGAACGACTTGCCGCCGCCGATGCGAGCTGCGTCTGCCTGAACGCTGACCAGGGCCAGCACGCAAGCCAGGAACAAAGAACTCAAACTTTTCATGTCGTCTCCTCTTTCGAGCGAAGAATTCGCCTCATCAACATTTGATTCCAACATGAAGGGCCACCACGCCCCCCGTCATGTTGTGATAGTCCACATGCCCGAAACCGCCCTCTTTCATGAGGGTCTTGAGTTCATCCTGCGCGGGATGCATTCGGATCGATTCGGCCAGGTAGCGGTAGCTCGCGTCGTCGCCGGCCACCAGCTTGCCCAGGCGCGGCAGCACGTTGAACGAATACCAGTCGTAGGCCTTGGCCAGCGGCTTGGCGACCTTCGAGAACTCGAGCACCAGCAGCTTGCCGCGCGGCTTGAGCACGCGGTTCATTTCCTTCAGCGCCACGTCCTTGTGCGTCATGTTGCGCAGGCCGAAGGCCACGGTCACGACGTCGAAGTGGTTGTCGGGGAACGGCAGCTTCTCGGCGTCGCACACCAGCGTGGGGAGCGCCACGCCGGCATCGAGCAGGCGGTCGCGGCCGGTGCGCAGCATGGCTTCGTTGATGTCGGTGTGCACCACCTGGCCGCTGGCGCCCACCTTCTTCGAGAAGGCCAGCGCGAGGTCGCCGGTGCCGCCTGCGATGTCGAGCACGCGCGAGCCCTCGCCCACGTTGGCCACCATCACGGTGTAGGCCTTCCAGGCGCGGTGCAGCCCCATCGACATCAGGTCGTTCATGAGGTCGTAACGCGTCGCGACGGAATCGAAGACGCCGCGCACACGTTGCGCTTTCTCGCTTTCGTCGACTTTCTCGAAGCCGAAGTGGGTGGTGCTCATTGGTCTGATATTAGGCCGGAAGCACACAGCTCAAGAAGGCGACCCTGCGGCGACGGCGGACATTTGTTGCTTTTTCTTGAAATCGCGGGCCGCGGCAAGGCGCGCCGCGCCTGCGTGCGGGGCTATTTTTTCAGGAGCGGACGGGGTCTGGCGGGTCAGTGGCTGCCGCAGGCGGAGCCGCCCTTGTCGATCATCGGCGCATCGCGGTCGACGCCCGCGGCGGCGAGCCGGCGCTCGTATTCGGCCCAGAGCGCAACCTGGTTGGCGCCGAGTTCGTACAGCAGGTTCCACGAGAAGATGCCGGTGTCGTGGCCGTCGCTGAAGACCGGCTGCACGGCGTAGTTGCCGACTGGCTTCAGGTCGACCAGCTCGACCTCGCGCTTGCCGGTCTGCAGCACTTCCTGGCCCGGGCCGTGGCCCTGCACCTCGGCCGACGGCGAATAGATGCGCATCAACTCGAACGGAATGCGGAAGGTCGCGCCGTCCGAGAAGCCGACCTCGAGCACGCGCGACTGGCCGTGCACGGTGATCGATTGCGGCGTCGGTGCGCCGGCTTGCAAACCTGCCATCAGAAGCTCCTTGTGCCCAAGCGGGCCATCATCGCACTCTCGATCGCGGGCAGGCGCGCCGCCACGTCGGCCTGCCGGGCCGCGTCGGCTTCGCGCTGCACCGGCGCCCACACGGAGCCCGGAAAATGCGTGTCGTCCACAAAGCGCGCGATCACGTGCCAATGCAGGTGCGGCACCATGTTGCCGAGCGCGGCAAGGTTGATCTTGGCCGGCGACAGATGCTCGCGCAGGCACTGCTCGACCACCGTCACCGCCTCCATGCACAGCACGCGGTCGGCCGCGTCGAGGTCGGAAAACTCCGCCGCATGCGCGCGCCAGATCACGCGGTAGAAGGCCGGGAAGCCGGCCTCCTCGGCATGGATGACGCGAAGCTTCGCGCCCTCGAACACGATGCGGCCGCCCGGGCCTTCGCAGAAGGGACAGTTTTCTACCTTCATACCAATACCCGCTCGATCCCGCCCTGGTTGGCGGCGGCCACGTATTCGGGCATCCAGTCCTTGCCGAGGATCTTGTTGGCCATCTCGACCACGATGTAGTCGGCTTCGAGCAGCCCGTTGTTCAGGTCGTTGCCGTAGCGCGAGAGGCCCTGCAGGCAGCTCGGGCAGCTGGTCAGGATCTTGACGTTGTCCTTCTCGCCGACCTGGCCGTTCGCGCGCAAGGCGGCCTCGCCCTTCTTGAGTTCTTCTTCCTTGCGGAAGCGGATCTGCGTGGAAATATCGGGCCGCGACACGCCCAGCGTGCCCGATTCGCCGCAGCAGCGGTCGTTCTTGAGCACGTTGTCGCCGACCAGCGCCTTCACGGTCTTCATCGGATCCTGCAGCTTCATCGGGCTGTGGCAGGGGTCGTGGTACAGGTAGCCACCGCCGCCTGCATCCGCCAGCGTGATGCCCTTTTCGAGCAGGTATTCGTGGATGTCGATGATGCGGCAGCCCGGGAAGATCTTGTCGAACTGGTAGCCCTGCAGCTGGTCGTAGCAGGTGCCGCAACTCACCACCACGGTCTTGATGTCGAGGTAGTTGAGCGTGTTGGCCACGCGGTGGAACAGCACGCGGTTGTCGGTGATCATCTTCTCGGCCTTGTCGAACTGGCCGCTGCCGCGCTGCGGATAGCCGCAGCACAGGTAGCCGGGCGGCAGCACCGTCTGCACGCCGGCATGCCAGAGCATGGCCTGCGTGGCGAGGCCCACCTGCGAGAAGAGGCGCTCCGAGCCGCAGCCCGGAAAGTAGAACACCGCTTCGGTCTCCGACGTGGTGGCCTTCGGGTCGCGGATGATCGGCACGTAGTCGGCATCCTCGATGTCGAGCAGCGCGCGCGCCGTCTGCTTCGGCAGGTTGCCCGGCATCTTCTTGTTGATGAAATGGATCACCTGCTCCTTGACCGGCGCCGGGCCGAGCGTGGCGGGCGGCGCGGCGGTCTGCTTCCTCGCGAGGCCGCGCAGCAGGTCGTTGGCCAGGCGCTGCGCCTTGAAGCCGATGCCCACCATGCCCGCGCGCACCGCCTTGATGGTCTGCGGGTTGGTGGCGTTGAGGAAGAACATCGCGGCCGCGTTGCCGGGACGGAAGCTCTTCTGCCCCATCTTGCGCAGCAGGTTGCGCATGTTCATCGACACGTCGCCGAAGTCGATCTTGACCGGGCAGGGCGTGAGGCACTTGTGGCACACGGTGCAGTGGTCGGCCACGTCCTCGAACTCTTCCCAGTGCTTGATGCTGATGCCGCGCCGGGTCTGCTCTTCATAGAGGAAGGCCTCGACCAGCAGCGAGGTCGCGAGGATCTTGTTGCGCGGGCTGTACAGCAGGTTGGCGCGCGGCACATGGGTGGCGCACACCGGCTTGCACTTGCCGCATCGCAGGCAGTCCTTCACGCTGTCGGCAATGGCGCCGATGTCGCTCTGCTGCATGATGAGCGATTCGTGCCCCATGAGGCCGAAGCTCGGCGTATAGGCGTTGGTCAGGTCGGCATGCGGCAGCGCGGCTTCGCCGGCGGGCGCGCGCAGCAGCTTGCCCTTGTTGAAGCGGCCCTCGGGGTCGACGCGGCGCTTGTAGTCCATGAAGGGCGCAAGCTCTTCGTCGCTCAGGAATTCGAGCTTGGTGATGCCGATGCCGTGTTCGCCCGAGATCACGCCGTCGAGGCTGCGCGCCAGCGCCATGATGCGCACCACCGCGGCATGCGCGGTCTGCAGCATCTCGTAGTTGTCGCTGTTGACGGGGATGTTGGTGTGCACGTTGCCGTCGCCCGCGTGCATGTGCAGCGCCACCCAGACGCGGCCCTTGAGCACCTGCTGGTGGATGGCGGTGCATTCGGCCAGGATCGGCGTGAACTCGGCGCCACTGAAGATTTCCTGCAGCGGCTGGCGCAGCTGGGTCTTCCAGCTGGCGCGCAGGGTGTGGTCCTGCAGCTGCGGGAACAGCACATCGACGTCGCGCAGCCATTCGGCCCAGAGCGCGCGCACGCCCTGCACCAGCGCCACGGCCTGCGCCACGCGGTCTTCGAGCAGCTCGGCCGCCGGGATCTCGTGCGCGTCGTCGGTCTTGCCGAGCGGCAGGTTGCCGCGCAGCAGGAAGGCTTCGAGCGCGTCGGTGAGCGCGAGCTTGTTCTGCAGCGAGAGCTCGATGTTGATGCGCTCGATGCCGTCGCTGTACTCGGCCATGCGCGGCAGCGGAATGACCACGTCCTCGTTGATCTTGAAGGCGTTGGTGTGCTTGCTGATGGCCGCGGTGCGCTTGCGGTCGAGCCAGAATTTCTTGCGCGCCTCGGGGCTGATGGCGACGAAGCCTTCGCCGCTGCGCGAATTGGCGATGCGCACCACTTCGGAGGTGACGCGCGCCACCGCGTCGGCGTCGTCGCCCGCGATGTCGCCGAACAGCACCATCTTGGGCAGGCCGCCGTGCTTCTTCGACTTGGTGGCGTAGCCCACGGCCTTCAGGTAGCGGTCGTCCAGGTGCTCGAGGCCGGCCAGCAGGACCGGCGAGTGAGCCGGTCCTTCCGAGTTCTCGCCGGAGCGCTTCTGCAGGGCGAACATGAAGTCCTTGATCTCGACGATGCTGGGCACCGCGTCCTTGGCGTTGCCGAAGAATTCGAGGCAGACAGTGCGGGTGTGCGCCGGCATGCGATGCACCACCCAGCGGCAGCTGGTGATGAGGCCGTCGCAGCCCTCTTTCTGGATGCCGGGCAGGCCCGAGAGGAACTTGTCGGTCACGTCCTTGCCGAGGCCTTCCTTGCGGAAGGTGCGGCCGGGGATCTCCAGGCGCTCGGTGCGCAGCTTCGTCTTGCCGTCGGCGGCGTAGTACTGCAGATCGAACACGGCGCTCTCGGCATCATGGATCTTGCCGAGGTTGTGGCCGATGCGCGTGACCTCGAGCCATTCGGCCTGCGGCGTGACCATGCGCCACGAGGCCAGGTTGTCGAGCGCCGTGCCCCACAGCACGGCCTTCTTGCCGCCCGCGTTCATGGCCACGTTGCCGCCGACGCACGAGGCCTCGGCGGAGGTCGGGTCGACCGCGAACACGAAGCCCGCGCGCTCGGCGGCGTCGGCCACGCGCTGGGTGACGACGCCGGCCTCGGTCCAGATGGTGGGCACGGGATTGTCGAGGCCGGGCAGCGAGACCAGCTCGACCTCGGTCATGGCCTCGAGCTTCTCGGTGTTGATGACCACGCTCTTCCAGGTGAGCGGGATGGCGCCGCCGGTGTAGCCGGTGCCGCCGCCGCGCGGAATGATGGTCAGGCCCAGCTCGATGCAGCCCTTGACCAAGAGCGCCATCTCGGCCTCGGTGTCGGGGCACAGCACCACGAAGGGGTATTCGACGCGCCAGTCGGTGGCGTCGGTGACGTGCGAGACGCGCGAGAGGCCGTCGAACTTGATGTTGTCCTTGGCCGTGAGGCGGCCCAGCACGCGCGTGGCCTTGCGGCGCAGGGCCGCCACATCGCGGAAGGCGGTGTCGAAAGCCGCGACGGCCTGGCCGACGAGGCCCGTGAGCTCGCCCACGAGCTGGTCGCGCGGCAGGTCGCTGTCGGGGGTGCGGCGTTTCTGGACCTCGGCCAGGCGGTGCCGGAGCGCATCGACCAGCTGGCCGCGGCGGCGCGGATTGTCGAGCAGGTCGTCGACGAGGTAGGGGTTGCGCTGCACCACCCAGATGTCGCCGAGCACTTCGTACAGCATGCGCGCCGATCGGCCGGTGCGGCGCTCGGCGCGCAGGGTCTGGAGCAGTTCCCAGCCGCGCTCGCCCAACAGGCGGATCACGATCTCGCGATCGGAAAAGCTGGTGTAGTTATAGGGGATCTCGCGCAGTCGTACAGGCTCTGCGGCCTGCGACAACAGCGTGGTCAACGCGGTCGGAGCATTCATCGGGGGTGGCACCTCGGCCAGGCGCTGCGCGCCCATCTAGCCGGGGGTGGGATTTTAGGGCAGGGGGCGGGGTCTTGCCTCGGGCGGGTGGCGTTACCCTTTGGTTGGGCGCCCGGCAGGCGGTGCGGCGCAGCCGGCCGGACGCTTGCCGTGGCGTGGATGCCGCTGCCCTCACCCCGGCCCTCTCCCGGAGAGAGAGGGAGGAAGACCGACCGGGAGTGCCTTCCTAGAACAGCACGCGGCTGCGGATCGTGCCGTTTACCTTGGCCAGCTTTTCCAGCGCCAAGTCGGAATAGGCTGCATCGATGTCCATCACCACGTAGCCGATCTTCTCGTTGGTCTGCAGGAACTGCGAGGAGATGTTGATGTTGTTGTCCGAGAAGATCTTGTTGATCTCCGACAGCACACCGGGCACGTTGCGGTGGATGTGCAGCAGCCGGTGCTTGCCGGGGTGGGCCGGCAGCGCCACCTCGGGGAAGTTGACCGACGAGGTCGAGGTGCCGTTGTCGCTGTACTTCACCAGCTTTTCCGCGACCTCCAGGCCGATGTTGGCCTGCGCCTCCATCGTCGAGCCGCCGATGTGGGGCGTGAGGATGACGTTGTCGAGCCCGCGCAGCGGCGACTGGAACTCGTCCTTGTTGGTGCGCGGCTCGACCGGGAACACGTCGATCGCGGCGCCCAGCAGCTTCTTCTGCTTCAGCGCCTCGGCCAGCGGCTCGATCGCGACGACCGTGCCGCGCGAGGCGTTGATCAGGATCGCGCCGGGCTTCATGGCGGCGATTTCGGCCGCGCCGATCATCCATTGGGTGGCCTGCGTCTCGGGCACGTGCAGGGTCACGATGTCGCTCTGGGCCAGCAACTGGTGCAGTTCGCGCACCTGGTGCGCATTGCCCAGGGGCAGCTTGGTGACCACGTCGTAGAAGGCCACCTTCATGCCCAGCGCCTCGGCGAGCACCGACAGCTGGGCGCCGATGGAGCCGTAGCCCACGATGCCGAGCGTCTTGCCGCGGATCTCGAAGGCGTTCTCGGCCGACTTGAGCCAGCCGCCGCGGTGCGCGACCGCGCTCTTCTCGGGCACGCCGCGCAAGAGCAGGATGGCTTCGGCCAGCACCAGCTCGGCCACCGAGCGGGTGTTGGAGTACGGCGCGTTGAACACCGCCACGCCGTGTTCGCGCGCGGCCTCCAGGTCGACCTGGTTGGTGCCGATGCAGAAGCACCCCGCCGCCACCAGCTTGTGGGCAGCCGCGAAGACCTCGGCCGTGAGCTGCGTGCGCGAGCGGATGCCCAGGAAGTGGACGTCGGCGATCTTGGCCTTGAGCTCCGCATCGGGCAGCGCACCCGGCAGCGTCTCGATGCTGGTGTAGCCCGCGGCGCGCAGGACCTCCACCGCCGAAGGATGGATGCCCTCGAGCAGAAGGAACTTGATCCGGCTTTTGTCGAGGGAGGTTTTGCTGCTCATGGCGTACTCGCGGAAGCCCCGGCCGCGGCAACAGGCTAGGCCGAAAAAAGGGGGAAGTCGATGCTAGCATGCTGCGCCGCAGCATGAAGGCGCGCACCCCGTGGGAAGCCCTGCGCCAAAGGGGTTTTCCCGATTGGAAATTAGCAACAGTCCGTGCGCAAATGTGACGCGGCCGTGTCATCCACATGGCCTAGCATCCGCGCTTCCATTTTCCCATCAGGAGTCTTCATGCGATTCAAGACGCTCGCGCTGGCATCGGCGCTGGCCGCCACCACGCTGTTCAATGTGGCACATGCCCAGACTGAGATCCAGTGGTGGCATTCCATGACTGCCGTCAACAACGAGTGGGTCAACGATCTGGCCAAGCAGTTCAACGAGAGCCAGAAGGAATACAAGGTCGTGCCGACCTACAAGGGCACGTACGACGAATCGATGACGGCCTCCATTGCCGCCTTCCGCGCCGGCAACGCACCGCACATCCTGCAGGTGTTCGAAGTGGGCACCGCCACCATGATGGCCAGCAAGGGCGCCATCGTGCCGGTGGGCCAGGTGATGAAGGACGCGGGCGAGAAGTTCGATCCGGCCGCCTACATCCCCGCCGTGGCCGGCTACTACACCGCGCCCAACGGCCAGATGCTGAGCTTCCCGCTGAACAGTTCGACCACGGTGTTCTATATCAACAAGGACGCCTTCAAGGCCGCCGGCATCGACACCGCCAAGCTGCCCGCGACCTGGCCCGAGGTGACGGCCGCCGCGGCCAAGCTGAAGGCCAGCGGCCACAAGTGCCCGTTCACCACCGCCTGGCAGGGCTGGACGCAGCTGGAGAGCTTCTCGGCCTGGCACAACGTCGAGTTCGCGACCAAGAGCAACGGGCTGGCCGGGCTCGACGCCCGCATGAAGATCAATTCGCCGCTGCACGTGCGCCACATCGAGAACCTGGCCAACATGGCCAAGCAGGGCCTCTTCATCTACAAGGGCCGCGGCAACGTGCCGGAAGCCTCGTTCGTCTCGGGCGAGTGCGCAATGATCAACACCTCGTCCGGCTTCTACGGCAACGTCGCCAAGAACGCCAAGTTCGCCTATGCGGTCGCTCCCCTGCCTTACTACCCGGATGTGCCCGGCGCACCGCAGAACACGGTGATCGGCGGCGCCAGCCTCTGGGTGATGTCGGGCAAGAAGCCGGCCGAATACAAGGGCGTGGCCAAGTTCTTCAGCTTCATCTCGACGCCTGAAGTGCAGTCGGCCAGCCACAAGCGCACCGGCTACCTGCCGGTGACCACGGCGGCCTACAAGCTCACCGAGGAATCGGGTTTCTACAAGCAGAACCCCGGCACCGACGTGGCCGTCACGCAGATGATCCGCAAGGTCACCGACAAGAGCCGCGGCATCCGCCTGGGCAACTACGTGCAGGTGCGCGCCATCGAGGACGAAGAGCTCGAACAGGTCTGGAGCGGCAAGAAGACCGCCAAGGAAGCCCTCGATTCGATCGTCACGCGCGGCAACGAGCAGCTGGAACGCTTCCAGAAAGCCAACAAAAGCTAACGATTAACGGCCGGGCCCGCGGGTCCGGCTAATATCGCCCGCCCCCGTTCGCTCGTGCGCAAGAGCGGGCCAGGCGGGATTTTTTATGCAGAGGGTTCATGGAAAAACGCGTTTTCTTTCGCTCGGGCTGGCTGCCCTGGCTGCTGCTGACGCCGCAAATGGCGGTGATCCTCGTGTTTTTCTTCTGGCCGGCAGCGCAGGCGCTGCTGCAGTCGCTGCAGCAGCAGGACGCCTTCGGCACATCGGTGGAATTTGTCGGGCTCGACAACTTCCGCCAGATATTCAGCGATCCGAGCTATGTGGAGTCGTTCAAGACCACCGCCCTGTTCTCGGTGCTGGTGGCGGGCATCGGCATCACGCTGTCGCTCGGGCTCGCGGTGTTTGCCGACCGCATCACGCGCGGCGGCACCTTCTACAAGACCATGCTGATCCTGCCCTACGCCGTGGCGCCCGCGGTGGCGGCCGTGCTGTGGGTGTTCATGTTCTCGCCCTCGCTGGGCGTGGTGGCCTATGCGCTCGGCAAGATCGGCATCGACTGGAACCATCTGCTGGACTCCGGCCACGCCATGACGCTGATCGTGATGGCCTCGGTGTGGAAGCAGATTTCGTACAACTTCCTGTTCTTCCTGGCCGGGCTGCAGTCGATTCCCAAGTCGCTCATCGAGGCCGCCGCCATCGACGGCGCGCGCCCGTGGCGCCGCTTCTGGACCGTGCAGTTTCCGCTGCTCTCGCCCACCACCTTCTTCCTGCTGGTGATCAACGTGGTCTATGCCTTCTTCGATACCTTCGCGATCGTCGATGCGGCCACCCAGGGCGGCCCGGGCAAGGACACGGCGATCCTGGTCTACAAGGTGTATTACGACGGCTTCAAGGCCATGGACCTTGGCGGTTCGGCGGCGCAGTCGGTGGTGCTGATGGTGATCGTGGTGGCGCTCACCGTGATCCAGTTCCGCTACGTGGAGAAGAAGGTTCAATACTGATGAAGCAAGACAAGAATCTGGCGGAGGCGTTCCATGGTTGAGAAACGCGGCACCCACGGCATCCTGGCCCATGTGGTGATGATCCTGGGCGTGTTCATCGTCGCCTTCCCGCTCTACCTGGCCTTCGTGGCGTCCACGCACACGGCGCAGGAGATCGTGCAGGCGCCGATGCCGCTGCTGCCCGGCAGCAACATGCTGGACAGCTACAAGGGCGCGCTCTTCGGGCGCGAAACCAGCAGCGGCTCCAACGCGCCCGTGGCCCACATGATGTGGGTGAGCCTGGTGACGGCGCTGGTGATCTCCGTCGGCAAGATTTCCATCTCGCTGCTGTCGGCCTTTGCCATCGTCTACTTCCGGTTCCCGTTCAAGAAGATCTGCTTCTGGGCCATCTTCGTGACGCTGATGCTGCCGGTGGAGGTGCGCATCCTGCCCACCTACAAGGTGCTGTCCGACCTGAACATGCTGAACACCTACGCGGGCCTCACGGTGCCGCTGATCGCGTCGGCCACGGCCACCTTCCTGTTCCGCCAGTTCTTCCTGACGGTGCCCGACGAGCTCACCGAGGCCTCGCGCATGGACGGCGCCAGCCCGATGCGCTTTTTCTTCGACGTGCTGCTGCCGCTGTCGAAAACGTCGATTGCGGCGCTGTTCGTGATCCAGTTCATCTACGGCTGGAACCAGTACCTCTGGCCGCTGCTCGCCACCACCGGCGAAGACATGTACCCCGTGGTGGTCGGCATCAAGCGGATGATTGCCGGCGGCGACAGCCAGAACGAATGGAACGTGGTGATGGCCACCGCCATCCTCGCCATGCTGCCGCCCGCGCTGGTGGTGGTGCTGATGCAGAAGTGGTTCGTCAAGGGTCTTGTGGATACCGAGAAATAACAAATGGCAGCTCTCTCCCTACGCAACGTCATCAAGCGCTACGGCCACGGGCCGAAAGCCAACCAGGTCATCCACGGCGTGAGCGCCGAGATCGCCGACCATGAATTCATCGTGATCGTCGGCCCTTCAGGCTGCGGCAAGTCCACCCTGCTGCGCATGGTGGCCGGCCTCGAGGAAATCTCGGCCGGCGAAATCTCCATTGGCGGGCGCGTGGTGAACAACCTCGAACCCTCCGAGCGCGACATCGCCATGGTGTTCCAGAACTACGCGCTCTATCCGCACATGAGCGTGTTCAAGAACATGGCCTACGGCCTGAAGATCGCCAAGGTGCCGGAGCCCGAGATCAAGACCCGCGTCGACAAGGCGGCGAAGATCCTCGAGCTGGGCCACCTGCTCGAGCGCAAGCCGCGCGAGCTCTCGGGCGGCCAGCGCCAGCGCGTGGCCATGGGCCGCGCCATCGTGCGCCAGCCGCAGGTGTTTCTGTTCGACGAGCCGCTGTCCAACCTCGACGCCAAGCTGCGCGCGCAGACCCGCATCGAGATCCAGAAGCTGCACCGCGAACTCGGCATCACCTCGCTGTTCGTCACGCACGACCAGGTCGAGGCCATGACGCTGGCGCAGCGCATCATCGTGATGAACGCCGGCGTGATGGACCAGTTCGCGACGCCCGAAGAGGTCTACAACCGGCCCGCCACCACCTTCGTTGCCAGCTTCATCGGCTCGCCGCCGATGAACCTGCTGCAGCACGCGCCGGGCGTGCGGCCCGGCCAGATCCTGGGCATCCGCCCCGAGCACCTGACGCTGGACGAAAGCGGCTGGTCGGTGCAGGTCGAATCGGTCGAGCTGCTGGGCGCCGAGCGGCTGGTGTACGGCCGCATCGGCGACGAGCAGATCATCATGCGCACCGATGAAAGCGACCATCCGCCGGTCGCGGGCGACACCGTGAAGATCGCGGCGCGCGAGGACAAGCTGCATTGGTTCGATGCCGGCTCCGGCAAGCGGGCCGACTGAACGATGCCGGCACTGATGAAACCCTGGCCCTATCCGCGCTGGATCGCGCACCGCGGCGCCGGCAGGCTGGCGCCCGAGAACACACTGGCCGCTTTCCGGCTTGGCGCGGCGCACGGCTACCGCATGTTCGAGTGCGATGCGAAGCTCAGCGCCGACGGCGTGGCCTTCCTCATGCACGACGCCACGCTCGAGCGCACCACCAACGGCCGCGGCACCGGTGGTGCGCAGCCCTGGAGCGCGCTGTCTCAGCTCGACGCCGGCGGCTGGCATTCGCGCGCCTTCGCGGGCGAACCGCTCGCCACGCTGGAGAACCTCGCGCGCTTCTGCCTGGCCAACGGCCACCTGCTCAACATCGAGATCAAGCCCACGCCGGGCACCGAGCGCGAAACCGGCGAAGCGGTGGCGCGGCTCGCAGCCCGGCTGTGGCAGGGCGCGGCCATACCGCCGCTGCTCACCTCGTTCCAGGCCGAATCGCTGGCGGGAGCGAAGGCGGTCCAGCCCGGGCTGCCGCGCGGGCTCCTGCTCGACACGCTGCGCGACGGCTGGCTGGCCGCGGCCACCGGCCTGGACTGCGCCGCGGTCGTCTGCAACCACGCGCTCTGGGACGCCGCCACCGTGGCGCAAGTACACGGCGCGGGCATGCGCGCGCTGAGCTACACCGTCAATGACGAATGGGCCGCGCAGCGGCTCATTGAACTGGGCACCGACGGCATCATCACCGATCGGGTCGACCTGTTCAGCCCGGCCGGTTGACCGCTTCCCGCCGGCGCGGCCCGGCAGACACACGCTGTCACGCCCCCCGCCGCGGGCCGCAAATGGCGCCTTCTATGATGGCAGCCATGCGTTCGATCCCCCGCCTGATGGCCTTCTGCCTGGCCGCCCTGCTGCTGATGTGCGGCGCCGCGACGGCCCAGCCGGGCACCGGCGGCGTCGGCGGCACCACCGCCGCTGCTGCCGCGGCCCCGGCGCCCGAACCCACGGTGGCCGAGCTGCGCGCGCAGTTCGCCAAGATCAGCACCGATGCCGATTCCACCGGGGACCTGCGCCAGCTGCTCGCACAGATCAACGACATCGGCACACAGGCCGACAAGTTCGTTGCCGCGCGCACCGGCGAGCTGGCCGACCTGAACGCCCGCCTCGGCGAGCTCGGCAATCCGCCGGCCGCGGGCGCCACCGAAGACCCCGACATCACGCGCCAGCGCGCCCGCCTCACGAAGGAGCGCAACGCGCTGGACGCCGACATCCGGCTCGCTCGGCTGCTGGCCATCGACGTGCGGCAGCGTGCCGCCGAACTGGTGACCCAGCGCCGCGCGCTTTTCGAGGCACAGATCACCGAGCGCGCGCCCTCGCCGCTCACTGGCGAGTTCTGGCGCGACCTGCAGGAAGCCTGGCCGAGCGACCTGGCGCGCCTGCAGGCCATGGCCTCCGACCTGCGCGACGGGTTCTCGCAGGCCATGCAGCAAGGCCCGCGCATGGCGGTGCTCTGGGCGCTGCTCCTGGCGGTGCTGTTCGCGGTGCTCGGCAACTGGGTGGCCGAGCATCTGCTGACGCGGATCGCCGCGCGGCTGCTGCCGGCGGGCCGGCTGCGGCGTTCGCTGCTGGTGATTGCCATCGTCGCGAGCCACGTGCTGCTGGTGGCCGTGGCGGCGCACGGCTTCGTGTGGGTGCTCGAGGAATACGCCACCTGGGAGCCGCAGGCACGCAAGGCGATGCGTTCGACGGCGCAGGCGCTGGTGTTCATGGCCTTCGTCATCGGGCTGGGCCGCGGGCTGCTGGCCACGCGGCGCCCGTCGTGGCGGCTGCCGCCGATACCCGACGCCATGGCCACGCGCCTGGCGCCGCTGCCTTGGCTGGTTGCGGCGGTGGCGGCGCTGGCCTGGGCACCGGTGGAGATCAACGCGCTGGTGGAAGCAAGCTTTGCAGCCGTGGTGGCCACGCACGTGCTCACGGCGCTGGTGCTCACCGCCCTGGTCGGCGCGGTGCTCCACCGGCTGAGGCCGCTGCGCGCCGATGCGCCGGACGCCGATCCGCCCGAGCGGCCGATGTGGGTGGGCCTGCTGGTGGCCTGCATCGGCGCGCTGATGGTGGCCATCTGGGTGCTGGTGGCCGTGGGCTACGTGGCGCTCGCGAGCTTCCTGGCCTCGCAGCTCACCTGGAGCGGCATCGTCGCGGCCGCCTTCTACGTGCTGTTCAAGTTTGCCGACGACGTCTTCATGGCCGGCGTGTCCTCGCGCAGCACTTTCGGCCAGCGACTGCAGAAGAGCTTCGGCTTGGCGCCGCAGACGCTCGACCAGGCGGCCACCGTGCTCTCGGGCCTGAGCCGGGTGGCACTGTTCTTCTACATGCTGATTGCACTGGCGGCGCCGCTGGGCACCGGTCCCAGCGAAGTGTTCCAGCGCAGCGGCAAGTTCGGCACCGGCGTGAAGGTGGGCGAGTTCCAACTGGTGCCGGGCGCCATCCTGAGCGCCGTGGCCGTGGCCGTGATCGGCTTCATCGTGCTCAGGGTGTTCAAGCGCTGGCTCGCGCGCAGCTACCTGCCCAGCACGCAGTTCGAGCCGGGCATGCAGAGCTCGATCACCACGCTGCTGGGCTACGTGGGCGGCATCCTGGTGGTCGCGTTCTCGCTGTCGGCGCTGGGCATCGGCATCGAGCGCATCGCGTGGGTGGCCAGCGCGCTGTCGGTGGGCATCGGCTTCGGCCTGCAGGCCATCGTGCAGAACTTCATCTCGGGCCTCATCCTGCTGGCCGAGCAGCCGGTGAAGGTGGGCGACTGGGTGGTGCTGGGCACCACCGAGGGTGACGTGCGGCGCATCAACGTGCGTGCCACGGAGATCCAGCTCGGAGACCGCTCGACGGTGATCGTGCCGAACTCCGAGTTCATCACGAAGACCGTGCGCAACATGACGCTGACCAACGCGGAGGGCCGGGTGCTCATCCGGTTGCCGATGCCGCTGACCACCAACGCGCAGCGCGTTCGCGAGCTCATCCTGGACGCCTGCCGCGCACACGAGAGCGTGCTGGAAACGCCGGCGCCTTCGCTCACGCTCGAAGGCATCGAGGGTGGCCTGCTCATCTTCCAGGCCATTGCCTATGTGCCGAGCCCGCGCCTGGCGGGCAGCGTGCGCAGCGACCTGCTGTTCACCATCCTGGAGCGGCTGGACGCGGAGCAGCTGCCGCTGATGCCGTATGCGGCGCCGCCTGCGCCAATGCCTGCGTCCGTGCCCGCGCCGGACGCCGCGGACGGCGCCGGCCCGGCCGCCGCCGCCACCCCGGCCGCCTAGGCGCCGCACCGATCGTCCAAGCAGCGGGCGAATGCCCGCGCTGATCGATCAATTGTCCGGAGGCTCCCAAACCAACAATCAGCCATGAGCAGGCGTGCTGTCGCCAACGCTCGCCCGGAGCATCAATGGCTGAAGAAAGCGACCTCGAAAAAACCGAACCCGCCTCACCGCAGCGCCTCGAAAAGGCGCGCGAGCAAGGGGACGTGGCGCGGTCGCGCGAGCTCGCGACCTTCGTGCTGCTGGGCACCGCCGTCGCCGGCCTGTGGCTCACGGCCGATTCGCTGGGCGCCACCCTGCGCGGCGCACTGGCCCAGGGGATGCACTTCGACCGCGCCGCGGCATTCGACCCTTCCCACATGCTGGCGCGCGCCGGGCTCATGGGCCAGCAGGCGCTGCTCGCGCTTGCGCCGCTGTTCGGCATGATGCTGGTCGCCGCCGTGGCAGCGCCGCTGATGCTCGGCGGCTGGCTGCTCTCGGCCAAGGCCCTGGCGCCCAAGTTCAGCAAGCTCGATCCGGTGGCCGGCGTGGGCCGCATGTTTTCCGCGCAGGCCCTGTCGGAGCTGTTCAAGGCGCTGGCCAAGTCGCTGCTGATCGGCGGCGTGGCCTGGCTGGTGATCATGGGCAACGTGGACGAGGTCTCGGCACTGATGGCACAGTCGGAGCGCGCCGCGCTGCCGCAGATGATCGTGCTGGTGGCGCACAACTGCGCACTGATCGCCTCCGCGCTGTTCCTGGTGGCGCTGGTCGACGTTCCCTACCAGCTGTGGAGCTACCACCGCAAGCTGCGCATGTCGCGCGAAGACCTGCGCCAGGAGCACAAGGAAAGCGAGGGCGATCCGCACGTCAAGGCGCAGATCCGCCGCCAGCAGCAGCAGGTGGCGCGCCGGCGGATGATGTCCGAGGTGCCGAAGGCCGACATCGTGGTGACCAACCCCACGCACTTCGCGGTGGCGCTCAAGTATGTGGACCACGACATGCGCGCACCGCGCGTGGTGGCCAAGGGCAGCGACCTGATGGCCGCGCGCATCCGCGAGATCGCGCGCGAGAACAAGGTGGCGATCCTCGAGGCGCCGCCGCTCACGCGCGCACTCTTCAAGCACACCCGGCTCGGCGACGAGATCCCGGCCGGCCTCTACACCGCGGTGGCCGAGGTGCTGGCCTGGGTCTACCAGCTCAAGCGCTGGCAAAGCGAAGGCGGTGAAGCGCCGCGCACGCCGGCCGACCTGCCGATCCCCGAATCGCTCGAATACTCGCCGAAGGCCGCCGCCGCATGAACGCCATGGCCACGCTCACGCGCCTGCAGGCGCAGCTGTTCTCCGGCAGCCAGTGGAAGGGCCTTGCCGGCCCCATCCTGATCGTGCTGATCCTGAGCATGATGGTGCTGCCGCTGCCGCCCTTCCTGCTGGACCTGCTGTTCACCTTCAACATCGCGATGTCGGTGATGGTGCTGCTGGTGAGCATGTACACCATGAAGGCGCTGGACTTCGCGGCCTTCCCGGCCGTGCTGCTGTTCTCGACGCTGCTGCGCCTGTCGCTCAACGTGGCCTCCACGCGCGTGGTGCTGATGCACGGCCACACCGGGCCGGACGCGGCGGGCAAGGTGATCGAGGCCTTCGGCCACTTCCTGGTGGGCGGCAACTTCGCGGTCGGCGTGATGGTGTTCATCATCCTGGTGCTGATCAACTTCATGGTCATCACCAAGGGCGCGGGACGCATCGCCGAGGTCGGCGCGCGCTTCATGCTCGACGCCATGCCGGGCAAGCAGATGGCGATCGACGCCGACCTGAACGCCGGCCTGATCGGCGAGGAGGTGGCGCGCAAGCGCCGCCAGGAAGTCGCGCAGGAAGCCGACTTCTACGGCTCGATGGACGGCGCCAGCAAGTTCGTGCGCGGCGACGCGATTGCCGGCCTGCTGATCATGGTGATCAACATCATCGGCGGGCTGGTGGTGGGCATGCTGCAGCACGGGCTGGACTTCGGCACCGCCGGCACGACCTACACGCTGCTGGCCATCGGCGACGGCCTGGTGGCGCAGATTCCGGCGCTGGTGATCTCGACCGCCGCGGGCGTGATCGTCTCGCGCGTCACCACCGACGAAGACGTGGGCCGCCAGCTGACCGGCCAGCTGTTCTCCAACCCGCAGGTGCTGTTCCTCACGGCCGGCCTGATCGGCCTGATGGGGATGATCCCCGGCATGCCGAACCTGGCCTTCCTGCTGATCGCGGGCGGCCTGGCGTGGCTCGGCCGGCGCATGCTCGGGCGCGCGCCGCAGGCCGCTGCCGAACAGGCCGCCGCAGCCCAGGCCGCGGCCATGCCGTCGGCCGAGGCGCCCGAAGCCACCTGGGACGACGTGGCGCTGGTCGACCCGCTCGGCATGGAGGTCGGCTACCGGCTGATCCCGCTGGTGGACCAGACGCAGAACGGCGAACTGCTGGGCCGCATCAAGAGCATCCGCAAGAAGGTGGCGCAGGAGATCGGCTTCCTGGCGCCAGTGGTCCACATCCGCGACAACCTGGAAATCCCGCCCAACACCTACGTGATCAGCCTGAAGGGCGTCGAGATCGGCCGCGGCGAGGCTTTCCCCAACCAGTGGATGGCCATCAACCCCGGCCAGGTGAGCGGCACCCTGCCCGGCACGCCGACGCAGGACCCGGCCTTCCACCTGCCCGCGGTGTGGATCGACGGCAGCCTGCGCCAGGAGGCTCAGGTGCTCGGCTACACGGTGGTCGATGCCTGCACGGTCATGGCCACGCACCTGAACCACCTGATCCAGACCCACGCCGCCGAGCTGCTCGGCCGCCAGGAAGTGCAGCAGCTGCTCGACCAGATCGGCAAGACCGCGCCCAAGCTCACCGAGGACCTGGTGCCCAAGATCATCTCGCTGAGCACGCTGCACAAGGTGCTGCAGAACCTGCTCGACGAAGAGGTGCCGATCCGCGACATGCGCACCATCCTCGACGTGATGGCCGAGCACGCGCCCACCGTCAAGGACGCCGCCGAACTCACCTCGCTCACGCGCCTGGCGCTTGGCCGCGCGATCACGCAGCAGCTGTTCCCGGGCGATTCCGAACTGCAGGTGATCGGCCTGGACGGCGCGCTCGACGGCGTGCTGCAGCAGGCGCTCACCAACAACAACGGCATCGAGCCGGGGCTTGCCCACAGCCTCATGCAGCAGACCCGCGCGGCCATCGCGCGCCAGGAACAGCTGGGCCTGGCGCCGGTGCTGGTCGTCCAGCATTCGCTGCGCGTGCTGCTCTCGCGCTTCCTGCGCCGCAGCTTCCGCCAGCTCAAGGTTCTCTCGCATGCAGAGATTCCTGACACCCGCCACATCAAGATCACCGCCACCATCGGAGGAAGAGTTTGAACATCCCGACAGACGTCCGCACCAGCGCGCGCAAGTTCGTCGCGCCCACCAGCCGGGAAGCGCTGCGCCTCGCGCGCCAGGCGCTCGGCGACGAAGCCATCGTGCTGACCAACCGCGTGACCGCCGAAGGCGTGGAGATCGTGGCCATGGTGCAGGAGGACGTGGAGGAAGTGCGCGCGAGCGCGGCCGCCGCGCCGCCGGCACCCCAGCCATTGCCGGCCGCCATGGCGGCTCCCACGCCCGCCTTTGCCTCCATCGCAGCGCCTGCCGCAGCCCCCGCCCCCCTGGCCGCAGACAGCGTGCTCGGCGAACTCCATTCGATGCGCTGCATGATCGAGGAGCAGCTCGCCGGCGTGGCATGGAACGAGAAGCAGCGGCGCGATCCGATGCGCGGGCGCCTGCTGCGCACGCTGCTGGGCGCCGGCTTCAGCGCCCGCCTCTCCAAGGCCATGCTGGAGCACCTGCCCACGGGCCAGAGCTACGTCCAGGGCATGGCCTTCGTGCGCTCCGAACTGATCCGCACGCTGCCGGTGCACGAGGACGAGGACGCGCTGCTGGCGCAGGGCGGCGTCTATGCGCTGATGGGCCCCACCGGCGTCGGCAAGACCACCACCACGGCCAAGCTCGCGGCGCGCTGCGTGATGCGCTTCGGCGCGGACAAGCTCGCGCTCGTCACCACCGACAGCTACCGCATCGGCGCCTATGAGCAGTTGCGCATCTACGGCCAGATCCTCAACGTGCCGGTCTACGCCGTGAAGGACGCGGCCGACCTGCACCTGGTGCTGCAGGACCTGCAGGGCAAGCACATGGTGCTGATCGATACCGTCGGCATGAGCCAGCGCGACCGCGCCGTGTCCGACCAGATCGCGATGCTCTGCAGCAGCCAGCGGCCGGTGAAGCGGCTGCTGCTGCTCAACGCCACGAGCCATGGCGACACGCTCAACGAGGTGGTGCACGCCTACCGGCACGGCAGCGGCAGCGATCTCGCGGGCTGCATCTTCACCAAGGTCGACGAGGCCACGCATCCCGGCGCGCTGATCGACACGGTGATCCGCCACCGCCTGCCGGTGCACTACGTCTCCAGCGGCCAGAAGGTGCCCGAGAACCTGATGCGCGCCGACCGCGCGCAGCTGGTGGACAGTGCGTTCCAGGCCAACAGCCGCAGCGCGCTGTTCGTGCCCGGCGAAGGCGACCTGCAGGACGGATCGGCGAATGCCGAGGCTTCCGCGGCCCACGCGGAGGCCGAACGCCAGCGGCTGCAGTACCGGCAGCTGATCCGCGCCATGGCGCACGACGCGCAGGAAGTGGCCGCCGCGGCCTCGGCACTCGCGGCCGCGCCGCTCGGATTCGAGCAGGCGCGCACGCTCTGGCGGATGGCCGCCGACGAGAACGTGAGCCACAAGGCGGTGCTGCAGGCGCTCATGGCACATGCGGCGAGCGAGATCGGCGCCAGCTGCGACACCCACGTGCTGGCGCTCAGCGGCCAGGTCGGGCTCAAGTCCGACGAAGGCGGCGATGCCTACCAGTGCCAGGGCAGCCTGCTGCTGTCCGACCGCGGCGGGCAGCCGCTCGCGGCGCCCAACCAGTGGCTCTCGACCACCGCGACCCGCAACCCCGCCGACCCCACGCGCAAGCCCGGCGTGCGGCAGGTGCAGTGGCTGCGCCAGCAGGACTTCGGCAAGGCCGTGGTGCACATGCTGCCGCGGCTGCCCGCGGCCGAGCTCATGCTGCAGTGGCAGGTGCAGCGCCAGCAATGGATGGCGCGCGCGCCGGGCTCCACGGCGGTGACCGATCCGCGCACCGGCGAATACGCCACGCTGACCGGCCTGGACTTCGATTTCGGCGATGCGTGCGCCGTGGTCTTCAAGGGCCGCGCCGCGCTGCAATCGGTGGCCGAGGCGCGCGTCACGCTGCGCACCGACGGCGGCCTGCCCGGCCTGCGCTGCATTGCCACGCGCCTGACCGATGCGCGCAGCCACAAGGTGCTGGCTCAAAGCTACGCGCTCACCAACATCGGCCGCGACATCGCGCCGCAGCAGCTCGCGCAGTGGCAGGGCTGGGCCGCCGAGGCCGAGCCCTGCCTGCGCCTGCTGCGCCAGGGCCTCTCGGTGCTGGGCGGGCTTGGCGAGGCGGGCGATCCGCACATGATGAAGCGCCTGCTCATCGCAGGCCAGGTGACCACCACCGTCTGGCGCCTGCAGCAGGCCGGCGGCGACTGGGCCGGCCGCACCCGCGCGCTGCTGTCGCAGCTGACCGGCCGGCCCGCGCGGCCCGGCCGCCCCGTGTCGGGCAACGTGCTGTACGCCGGCGTGGGCAAGCTGTTCTTCCTGCTGGAGGCGCTGGACACGTGAGCAAGCTGGTGTCGGATCAAGCCGATGGGCTGCGGCGGCTGCTGGCGCAGTCGTCCGCACGCATCATCGCGATCGCAAGCATGGGCAACCGCCCGGGCGCCACCACGGCGGCCATGAACCTGGGCGCCGCGCTGGCCCACATGGGCAAGGACGTGCTGCTGCTCGACGAGCACGGGCCGGGGCCGGATACGGCGTGTGCCGCATGGGCCGCCGATCCGCTCGGAACGCTGGGCGACGTCGCCTCGCAGCGGCTGACCTCCGAAGGCGCCGCCGCGCGCACCGAGTGCGGCGTGCATGTGCTGCCGGCGCCGCTCGGCGGCCAGCCCGACCACACCGACCCGCGCCTGCTGTGGGACGGCAGCATGATCCTGGTCGACGCGGCGCTCGACGCCGTCGGCAACCTGTCGCCGCTCGCGCGGCTGGCGGACGAGCTGGTGGTGGTGCTGCAGCCCCACCCGGCTTCCATCACCGCCACCTATTCGGGCATCAAGCGGCTGCACTATGCGCACGCGCTGCGGCAGCTTCGCCTGCTGGTCAATGGGGTGGCCGACCCCGAAGCCGCGCGCCAGACCATGGCCAACCTGGTCGACACCGGCAGCCGCTACCTGGCGGTCTCCATACAGCCGGCCGGCTGGGTCCGCGCCGATCCGCACCTGGCCGATGCCAGGCGCCTCGCCCGCACCGTGGTGGAGGCCTTCCCGGCCAGCCCGGCGGCCGTGGATTTCCGCGTCATCGCCGCCGCCGTTGCGCAGTGGCCCTGGCGCCCGGCCGTGCGGCCGCAGGACACCCGCACCGCGCTCTGGCGGCCCGAGGCGCTGGCAGCGGAGCCGGAATCGGCTGTGGCACAAGAGGAAGAAAGGGGCGGCCGTGTACACCGCGCAGGGAACCTTTGAGAAGTCCCACCTGCTGAAGCAGCACCAGCCGATGGTGCGCCGCATGGCGCTCCAGATGCTGGCCAAGCTGCCCGCCAGCGTGGAGCTCGACGACCTGATCCAGGCCGGCATGATCGGCCTGCTCGACGCGTCCACGCGCTACCAGGACAACCGCGGCGCGCAGTTCGAGACCTTCGCCAGCCAGCGCATCCGCGGCGCCATGCTCGACGAACTGCGCGCGAACGACTGGGGCTCGCGCGGCCTGCGCCAGTCGGCGCGCAAGGTGGAACAGGCGATCCAGGCGCTGGAGCACCGGCTGGGCCGCTCCGCCAGCGAAGGAGAGATCGCCAAGGAACTGAAGATGGAGCTGGACGACTACCAGTCGCTGCTGCAGGACATCCAGGGCTGCCAGCTGCTCTACGTGGAAGACTTCGCGCAGGACGGCGAGGCCGAAAACCCCTGGCTCGAGCGGCAGGCGCACAACGACGGCCGGCTGGGCGGCGACGATCCGCTCGCGCAGCTGCTCGAGGCGGGTTTCCGGAATGAGCTCGTCGACGCGATTGCCGCGCTGCCCGAGCGCGACCAGCTGCTGCTGAACCTGTACTACGAGGAAGAGCTGAACCTGCGCGAGATCGGCGCGATCCTCGAGGTGACCCAGTCGCGCGTGTGCCAGCTGCACAGCCAGGCGATCAGCCGGCTGCGGGCGAAGTTGAAGGATTCGCTTTAGGGATCTTGCCGATGGCTCGATGCGCCGGGCGCGCCTCCCCCGAGCTGCTCGGCAAGCCCGACGATGATGCCCTCGGGCCCGCGGATGTAGGCGAGGCGGTAGCTTTCCTCGTACTGCATCTCGCCAATGATCTCGGCCCCGTGGGCGCGCATGCGCGCGACCATGGCGTCGATGTCATCGACGGCGAACATGATGCGGCGGATGCCCAGCGTGTTCACCGGCGGGTCCACCGGACCAAACCTGATCGCGCCGGGCGTGTGGAACTTGTCCAGCTCGATGCCCTGTCCATCGGGCGTCCGCAACATCGCCAGGGTGGCGCGGACATCCTTGAGCCCGATCAGTTGTCCGATCAAAGGCCCTTCCACCGTCGTTTCGCCCTCGAGCTTGAGGCCCAGTTCGATGAAGAACGCCTTGGTCGCCTCAAGGTCGTCGACAACGACAAGAACGTTGTCCATGCGTTTGAGCGTCATATCCTTCTTCCTCTCCTCAGTGTGGAGCGCGAGTTGGAGGCCATTCGACCGAAAGCCGCGGCCACCGCTCGCCGAACCGTTTCGCCTCAACCCGCTGCCGGTAGGTTGCAGCACTCGCCCGCAGGGGGTTGTGCCGGACGCGCAGCTCGAACAGGTCATCGAGTCCATGCGGCGCGACCACGCCCAGCGATTCATCCTCGTTCAGCCAGACGCCGACGCAGGTTGCAAATTCCGGCCAGGTCGCAACGCCTTCTTCCAAGGATGCAAGGGGGGGCACCACCTGGCCGAGGGCGGCGGCAAGCCAGCGGTGCACGCCCGCCTGGTTCGTCACCTCCCAGTGAAAGCCCGGCATGGTCGAACGAAGCCGGGCCTCGAGGTTGGCATCGTGCTCCGGACCAGCCTCCGCGTCGAAGTAGACGACATCCAGGTCTTCGGCGGCCGAGCGCCGTTCGAAGCCGTGAAGCGTGTCCCACACCAGGGACCGGATGGCGCCGGCGCCAATGCACCAGGACCGCAGTCCGAGCGAGCGCACGGCCCGCAGTGCGGCCATCAACTCGTCCGATGCGGCCACCATGGCGGCAAGCCTCTGCGCGTGGTCTGCCCTGGGGCTGGAAGTCATGCCCCGATGGTAAGCCGGCAGACCCGCGCAGCCTCAGAACCCGAGGCTCTCCAGCAGGTCGTCCACCTGCGCCTGGCCCGTCACGGCCTCCGGGTTGCCCGGCACCACCTGCGGGCCGTTCTGCAGGCTGCTGGCTTCGGCCTCGTGGCGTTTCTCGGCGTGCTTGTCGAGATGCGAGTTGTCGATCAGCACCTGCAGCAGCTGGGTCTCGACGTCGTTGACCACTTCCATCATCTTCTTGATGACCTGGCCCGTGAGGTCCTGGAAGTCCTGCGCCATCAGGATCTCGATCAGCTGCGTGTTGATGGCCCCGGCCTTCTGCGGCACGTCCTGCAGGTAGCCCCGCGTATCCATCACGAGCTGGCGCGCATGGTCCAGCTCGACCGGGTTGGCGAACCATTCGTCCCAGCGCCGGCTCAGCCCCTTGGCATTGCTGGCAAGGTCTTCCTGCAGCGGCTGCGCCAGGTCGATGGCGTTGAGCGCGCGGTGCGCCGCCCGCTCGGTCATGGAGGCGATGTAGCCCAGGCGGTCGCGCGCATCGGGAATGGCTTGCGCGGCCTTGGCAACCTGCTTGTCCAGGCCCAGCTCGCGCAGGCCCTCGCGCAACTGCCGGGTCAGCTGCCCGATGCGCCCGAGCAACTCTTCGGCCGTGTTCCCGTGCTCCGCGGGTTCGAGCGCTGCGTGTGTCATGTCAGGCCGCCTCTTTCTGGAGCTTCTCGAAGATCTTGGTGATCTTTTCCTCGAGCGTGGCCGCCGTGAAGGGCTTGACCACGTAGCCGTTGGCGCCGGCCTGCGCGGCCGCGATGATGTTTTCCTTCTTGGCCTCGGCCGTGACCATCAGCACCGGCAGTTTGGCCAGTTCGGGGTCGGCGCGGATGGTCTGCAGCATGGTGAGGCCGTCCATGTTGGGCATGTTCCAGTCCGACACCACGAAGCCGAAGTTGCCGCCGCGCAGCTTCTCGATGCCGGCCGCGCCGTCCTCGGCCTCGTCGACGTTGAGGAACTCGAGTTCCTTCAACAGGTTGCGCACGATGCGCCGCATGGTCGGGAAGTCGTCCACGACCAAAATTTTGATGCTCTTGTCAATCACGATTCTTCAACTCCAACAGTTCGTTTTTCAAACCCGGTTCGTGCGTTCGCCGAAGGTGCGCAGATGGGCCAGCACGCGGCGCCCCATCTCTGCCAGCGGCGCCACCTCGTCGGCGGCGCCCAATGCGATGGCCTCGCGCGGCATGCCGAAGACCACGCAGCTGGCCTCATCCTGCGCGAAGGTGTAGGCACCGGCCTGCTTCATGCGCAGCAGGCCTTCGGCGCCGTCCCGGCCCATGCCCGTGAGGATCATTCCGATCGCGTTCTTGCCGGCGTGCCTGGCGGCCGAATCGAACAGCACGTCGATCGAGGGCCGGTGGCGGTTCACCGGCGGCTCCTGGTCGAGCTGCGCCACGTAGTTGGCGCCGCTTCGCCCGAGCGACAGGTGAAAGCCGCCGGGCGCGATGTAGGCATAGCCCGGCAGCACGCGCTCGCCATGCTCGGCTTCCTTCACGGTGATACGGCACAGGCCGTTCAGGCGCTGCGCGAACGAGCGCGTGAAGCCGGCCGGCATGTGCTGTGCAATGAGCACCGCGGGCGCATCGGGCGGCAGCGGCAGCAGCACCTCGCGGATGGCCTCGGTGCCGCCGGTGGAGGCGCCGATGATGACGAGCTTCTCGGTGCTCAGGAGCGGGCTGCGCAGCAGCGGCTCCTGCGGGTTGCTGTCTGCCGCGCCCTTGGCCGAGGCGCCGTGCCGGCCCGGCAGCAGCCGCGCCGCGGCGGCCGTGCGGATCTTGCCGGCGATGAGCTCGGTGTATTGCAAGAGGCCATCGCGCACGCCGAGCCGCGGCTTGGTCACGAAATCGATCGCACCCAGCTCCAGCGCGCGCAGCGCGATCTCCGAGCCGCGCTCGGTCAGCGACGACACCATGACCACCGGCATTGGCCGCAGGCGCATGAGCTTCTCGAGGAATTCGAGGCCGTCCATGCGCGGCATCTCGACGTCGAGCGTGAGCACGTCGGGGTTCGTCAGCTTGATGAGGTCGCGCGCCTGCAGCGGATCGGCCGCGGTGCCGACCACCGTCATGTCGGCCTGGCTGTTGATGATCTCGGTCATCACGCTGCGGATCAGCGCCGAGTCGTCGACGCAAAGTACCTTGATTTTCTTCATGCGATCCAGCTTCCCTTGCCATATGTGGCGGACCATTTGCGCAGCAGTTCGCCTTCGTCGCGCTGGACCGCCTGGATGTCGACCGGCGCGCGCAGCTTGCGCACCACCGCCTTGCCGCTCTCAGGCAGCAGGCACACGCGGCGCGCATGCAGGCCGCGCAGGTCCTGCGCAGCGACGGCGATGCGCTGCTTCTCGAGGTAGCGCAGCACGAAATCGGCGTTGCGCCCGCCGATGTTGAGCATGGTCATGTTCGCCAGCACCGCGGCGCCGCCGAAGACCTTGGCCTTGAGCCGCTCGCGGCGCGCGCCCGCGCGCAGCAGCTCGGCGATCAGCACGTCCATGGCATGGGCGCCGTAGCGCATGGCGCCGGCCTGCTCGCGCGAGCCCGCCTCGGCGTCGTCGGGCAGCATGAAGTGGTTCATGCCCGCCACGCCCGCCTCCACGTCGGTGATGCAGGCGGCCACGCAGGAGCCCAGCACCGTGGTCAAGAGGACGCCGGCATCGGTCACGTAGTACTCCGCCGGCAGCAGCTTGACCGCGGCGCAATCGAAGTCGCGGTCGAAGTAGTGGAGCGAGGCCACCGAACCCGGCACGGCCGCGGGCAGGAAGCCCTTCTGCGCAGCGAGGTTCGTGTTCATTGGCGTACCTTCGTGCTTCGCACTGCGGTGCGAGCTTGCTTGGGGCGGCCCGGCGCTGCGCTCATGCACGCGCCTTGCCCAGCGCGTACACCGTCTGCCCGACCGTCTTGAAGCTCTGGTTGACCAGCGAGGCGTTCTCCGAATGCCCCGCGAACAGCAGGCCGTGCGGCTTGAGCAGCGGCATGAAGCGGTCGAGCAGCTTCTTCTGCGTGGGCTTGTCGAAATAGATCATCACGTTGCGGCAGAAGATCGCGTCCACCGGCTCCTTCACGGGCCATGAGGCATCGAGCAGGTTGAGCCGCGAGAACTTGACCATGGCAGCCACCTCGGGGCGCACCCGCACCTTGCCGGCGTTCGCACCCGTGCCCTTGTTGAAGAAGCGCCGCAGGCGGTCGGTCGACATGCGGTTGACCTGCTCCATCGTGAAGACGCCGGCCGACGCGCGGGCCAGCACCGCGGTGTCGATGTCGGTGGCAATCACGCGCGCTGCGCTCGCACGCTCGCCGAGCGCCTCCATCAGCGTGATCGCGATCGAATAGGGCTCTTCGCCGGTCGATGCGGCCGCGCACCACACGGTGGGCGGCTGGGCGCACTTGCGCGCCAGTTCCGCGAGCACCGGAAAGTGGTGCGCCTCGCGGAAGAACGAAGTCAGGTTGGTGGTCAGCGAGTTGATGAACAGCTGCCACTCCTGGCCGTCGCGACTGTCTTCCAGCATGGCCAGGTAGGCCGAAAACTCGGGCAGCCCGAGCTCGCGCAACCGGCGCGAGAGCCGGCTGTACACCATCTGCCGCTTGTGCTCGCCCAGCGCGATGCCGGCGCGCCGGTGGATGAGCGTGCGAATGCGCGAAAAATCGCTGTCGGTGAAAAGAAATTCGGAGGTCATGCGCGCGTCTCGCTAGGCGGCTTCGGCCGGGATCACGTCCTGCGACCAGGCCAGTGCCGACAGGTGTGCGGCATTCACCTGGCCGGCGCTCAGCAGCAGCGCTTCCGCCAGGCGCGCCGCCTCGCCGGTGTCCAGTTCGCAGGCCTCGGCCAGCGAGAGGAAGGGGCCGTACACGCCGCCGCGCGTGAGGATGGCCTGCTGGACCGAATCGGAAAGCTGCACCTTGTTCAGCACCTCCTGCATCGGAATGCCCAGCAGCTGGTCGATCAGCGAGAACATGCCCACCACGAACAGGTTGTCCGACTCGCCCCGCGGCAGCATGATCTCGCCCATCAGCTCGACGAAGCGGCCGCGCATGATGGCCCTCTTCATCATGAAGGGCGGGCTGCCCATGGGGTTGCTGGTGGCCAGCAGCAGCGAGAGCCAGCGGAACAGCGGCGAATAGCCGAGCATCGTCACCGCGTGGTGCAGCGAATGGATCTCGACGCCGGCCCCCACGGCCGGTGAATTCATGTGGCGCAGCAGCCGGTAGGTGAGCGCGGCATCGCGCTTGAGGGCGGCCTCGATCTCGCGCAGGTCCTCGTTGCGCTGGATCATCTGCAAGAGCCGCATGATCAGCACCGACTCGGGCTGCAGCGCATGGCTGCCGGTGCTCGCTGCAGGCGGCGGCAGGCCGCAGTTCGGATCGGCGAACACGTCGACGCGGCGGGCAGCGCAGGCTTCGAAGTCTTTCCACGAGGCCATGCGCGTGGCGATCGGCTGGATCGGCATGTGGTCGGGCTGCTCCTTGCCGCGCGCGGCCGCCACCAGCAGGGGATCGCCGGCACCCACGTCGAAATGGCTCACCAGGCCGAGCAGTTCGGGATCTTCCGGCAGCGCATTGGCGCGGCACAGCATGAAGCTGAACCCCTGCTCGTGCAGGAAGTGCAGGATCGGCCGCAGCTCCTCGTTGGCCAGGTCGCCGAGCTCCAGGCAGAGCACGGTGAACTCGGGCGGCAGCGATTGCAGCGCGCCCAGCGCCAGCGATTCGGCATTCACGTCGAAGAACAGTTCGCTGCGCCCCAGCCGCCACGGCGTGTCCGGCGGGTTGAGGTGCTCGGTCACGCAGGCCACGAGCGACTTGAACTGGCTGATCGCATCCGGCGCTTCTTCGGGCCTGGCAGCCGCGCGCCAGTCGAGCTTGTAGCCTGCGACGCGCTTGTGCGCATCGAGCAGCAAGGTGTAGGCCACAAAGCCCTCTGCATTGCGCGGAGCCGCCAGGCCCAGGGCCGCTTCGGCTGCCGGCGTTTCCTCGGCCGTGGCGCGCCGGAAAAAATCAAAACGCATTGCATCGTCTCCGTGGGGTTGTATCCGTCAGGCCGCGACCGGCTCCGCGCGCGCCGCACGGGCCAGCACGGTGGCACGCTCCACGTGCGCGCGCTGGATGCGCGGCATGGCATCCACGTCGATGATGAAAGCCACGCTGCCGTCGCCCAGGATCGTCGCAGCCGAGATGCCCGGCACCTTGCGGTAGTTGGTCTCCAGGTTCTTGACCACCACCTGGTGCTGGCCGAGCAGCTCGTCCACCAGGAGTGCGAAGCGCGTCTCGCCAGCCTGCACGATCACCAGGATGCCCTGGGTCGGGTCGGTCTGCGCGCCGGCCACGTCGAACACGCCGTGCAGCTCGATCAGCGGCAGGTACTCCCCGCGCACCTTGATCACGTGGCCGTCGCTGGTGATCGAATGCAGGTGCTCGGTGCGCGGCTGCAGCGACTCGATCACGTAGCTCAGCGGCAGGATGTAGGCCTCGCTGCCCACCTTGACCGACATGCCGTTCAGGATGGCCAGCGTGAGCGGCAGCACGATGCGGGTGGTGGTGCCCCAGCCCTCGCGCGAGCTGATCTCCACGTGCCCGCCCATCTCCTGGATGTTGCGCTTGACCACGTCCATGCCGACGCCGCGCCCCGAGATGTCGGTGACCTGCTCGGCCGTGGAGAAGCCGGGCGCGAAGATCAGCTGCCACACCTCGTCGTCGGGCATGGTGTCGGTCACGGGCAGGCCCTGCTGCATGGCCTTGGCGAGGATCTTCTGGCGGTTCAGGCCCGCGCCGTCGTCGCTGACCTCGATCACGATGTTGCCGCCATGGTGCTGTGCCGACAGCAGCAGCTGCCCTTCGGCTTCCTTGCCCTTGGCGATGCGCTGTGCCGGCGTCTCGATGCCGTGGTCCAGGCTGTTGCGCACCAGGTGGGTGAGCGGATCGATGATGCGTTCGATCAGGCCCTTGTCGAGCTCGGTCTCCTTGCCGAAGGTGTCCAGGCGCACCTCCTTGCCGAGCTTGGCGCTGACGTCGCGGATCACGCGCGGAAAGCGGCTGAAGACGTAGTCCATCGGCATCATGCGGATCGACATCACCGATTCCTGCAGGTCGCGCGCATTGCGCTCCAGGTGGCCGAGGCCGCTCAGGAAGCGCTCGCACTCCACCGGATCGAGCATGGTGGCGGCCTGCGTGAGCATGGACTGCGTGATCACCAGCTCGCCCACCAGGTTGATGAGCTGGTCGACCTTTTCCACGTCGACGCGGATCGAGCTCGAATCCTTGGCGCCCGCTGCGGCAGCCGAAGAAGACGCCGGCCTGGACGCCGGGCCGGCCGGCACTGGAGCGGGCTGCGATGCCGCGGCCGCCGGTGCGGCTGGCGCGGCGGCAATGGGCGCGGCCGCAGGAGCCGCATCGCCAGCAGGCTCGGCCGTGATCTCGATCTGCGACTCGTCGATGACGAAGCAGCACACGGCCACGATGTCGTCGGGCGCGCAGCTGGTGTCGAGCAGCACCGTGAGCTGGTCGCCGCTGCGCGTACGCGACAGCAGCTTGCCGAGGTTGCCGAGCTCGTCGGCGAGCAGCTCGCATTCGCTGTCGGACAGGCGCGAGAACCGGATGCGCAGCGCCCCGCCCGACGCGGACACCGCGGCGGCGGAAGCAGCGGGCACGGCGGCGGGCGCGGGCGCGGGTGCGGGTGCGGGCGCAGGCACGGGTGCCGGTGCAGGCGCCGCCTGCGCACCGTCGCTCTCCAGCGCCAGCTGGCGCAGCACCTCGCAGATGTGCGCCACGCGCTCGGGGTCGGGTTCGTTCTCGGCCTGGTAGGCCATCAGTTGTTCTTGCAAGGCGTCCTTCGTTTCCAGGAATGAATCGATCATCGAGCGGCTCAGCGTCAGCTGGCCGTGGCGCGCGCGGTCCAGCAGGGTTTCCAGAAGGTGGGTGGTGTCGGTCAGCGCGACGAAGCCGAAGGTGGCCGCGCCGCCCTTGATCGAATGCGCGGCACGGAAGATGGCGTTGAGCTGCTCGCTGTCGGGCGCCTCGGCGTCCAGCTCGAGAAGCAGCTGCTCCATCTGTGCCAGAAGCTCGACGGCTTCGACGAAAAATGCCTGTGTGAACTGACTGAGATCCATCGTTGCTCCGAACCGGCGTGCATGCGTGCCGGCATCAATGTCTTAGGGGTGCGTGGGTGCCGGCGATCCTTTGACGGTCACCTTGAGGTTGTCGGTGGGCGCGGAAAGCGGCGGCGGCGAAGCCTTCGACCTTGCGGGCAGGATGGCGCCGGCACCGGCGCCGCCACCGCCGCTGTTCTCGTTCTCGATCTGCTGCTGCGTGCGGTGGTTGAGCAGGATGATGCTGATGCGCCGGTTGATCGGGTTGCGCGGATTGCTGCGGTCCAGGTGCATGCTGTCGGCCAGGCCGACCACGCGCAGCACCTTGTTCTCGGCCATGCCGCCCATGACCAGCTCGCGCCGCGAGGCGTTGGCCCGGTCGGCCGACAGCTCCCAATTGCCGTAGGAGCGGTCGCCGTTGCTGTAGACGAAGGCATCGGTGTGGCCCGACAGCGTGATCTTGTTGGGCAGCTCGTTGAGCGTGGGCCCGAGCTCGCGCAGGATGGCGCGCATGTGCGGCACCACCTGCGCGCTGGCCAGGTCGAACATCGGGCGGTTCTCGTTGTCGACGATCTGCAGGCGCAGGCCCTCGGTCGTGATGTCGATCAGGATCTGCGAGCGGAACTGCCGGAACACCGGGCTGTTCTCGATGAGCTTGTCCAGCCGCTCCTTCATGCTGGCCAGGCGGTCCGCGTCGGCGTCGTCCTCGGCGTCGGCGCGCTGCACCTCACCGTCGATCCGCGCGCTCGGGTCCATGCCGCCGCCGGGCACCACGCTGATGCTGGTGCTGCTCTTCTCGCCGCCGCTGAGCGCCACCTTCAGCGGCATGCGGAAGTGCTCGGCGATGCCCTCGCGCTGCTTGGGCGAGGTATTGGACAAGAGCCACATCACGAGGAAGAACGCCATCATGGCGGTCATGAAGTCCGCATAGGCGATCTTCCACCCGCCGCCGTGCCCGCCGCCTCCATGGGCGGCGACGCGCCTGACCACGACCCTGTGCTTTTCCGTGCTCATGACGATGCGCCGCGCCGCTCAGCGCGCCTTGACTTCGCGCACGTGGCTGTCCAGCTCGGTGAAGCTGGGCCGCTCGGTCGAGAACAGCACCTTGCGGCCGAACTCCACCGCCAGCTGCGGCGCGTAGCCGTTGAGGCTGGCGAGCAGCGTGACCTTGGCGCACTGGTACAGCTTCATGCCCTCGGACACCTTCTGGTCGATCAGCGAAGCCAGCGGCGAGACGAAGCCGTAGGCCAGCAGCACGCCAAGGAAGGTGCCCACCATGGCGTGCGCGATGAGCGCGCCCATTTCCGCGGGCGGCAGGTCGGCCGAGCCCAGCGCATGCACCACGCCCATCACGGCCGCGACGATGCCCAGCGCAGGCAGCGCATCGCCCACGCGCGAGAGGCTGTGCACGGGCATCTCGGCCTCGTGCTTGATGGTCTCGATCTCGTGGTCCATCAGCGCCTCGATCTCGAATGCGTCGGTGTTGCCGCTGATGACCAGCCGCAGGTAGTCGCACAGGAACTCCATCACGCCGGCATCGGCCAGGATCTCGGGGTAGCGGCTGAAGATCTGGCTCTGCGCCGGGTCCTCCACGTCGGACTCCAGCTTCATCATCCCTTCCTTGCGCGCCTTGGCCAGCAGCTCGTAGAGCAGCGCGAGCAGGTCCAGGTAGAGCTGCCGGTTGTGCTTGGACGAACGCAGCAGCAGCGGCAGCTCCTTGAGCGTGGCCTTGATCGTCTTGCCGTTGTTGCCCGCAAGGAAGGCGCCCAGCGCCGCGCCGCCGATCATCAGCAGTTCGACCGGCTGGAACAGCACGCCGAAGTGCCCGCCCATCAGCGCATAGCCGCCGAAGACGGCGCCAATCACCACCAGATACCCAACCAGAAGGAGCACGCGCTTCCCCTATTGCCCTTGAGGCGTCGATTCAAAAGCCCTGCCCGGCGGGCAGGGTCCGTGTCAGTGGAGCCCCGCGCCGCCCGGCGCCGCCTCCACGCCAAAACCCATGCCTTCGATGCCGAGCGTGGTGGCCTCGCCCGCCGCGCCGCGCTTGGCGCCGCGCGCCTTGCCCGCGCGCGACGGCGGCCGGCAGAGCACGCACACGTAGCCGCTCTTGTGGTCGTGCGCATGCGCGACGAACTGCCCCGAGCAGCGGCAGCAGGTACTCAGCTGCAGCATGTCGCTGTCGAAAAATCGCACCATCGTGTAGGCGCGCGTGAAATCCAGAATTGGCTCGCTGTCCTGCGCCGCAATTTGCTGCAAATAAAGTTTGTAGCTTTTAATCAATATCCAGACTTTTTCTTCGTCCGAATGAATCTTCATGAATTGATACATGTTGTAAAACATTGACGAATGGATATTCGCCAGCCACGTCATGTACCAATCGGTTGAAAAGGGAAGCAGTCCCTTGGGCGGGGAAACACCCTTGATTTCCTTGTAGAGGCGGATCAGCCGCTCGCGGCTCAGGCCCACCTCCGCCTCCAGGAACTGCAGGCGGGCGCCCAGCTGGATCAGCTGGATCGCAAGCTGGACTTCGCGCACCTCGCCCAGGACGCTCCTGCGCGTCATGCGGCCACCGCTGCTTTTCGGGTCTGCAGGCTTCGTGCCGACATCAGGATCGACATGTGCGCTTGTTGCAGCATCGTGTCCTTACCTTCGCCAACCACGGCCGACATCGAAGCATGCTCGTCCAGCCTGAAACTGCACAGCAGGAAGTTCGACGCCGCCAGCTTGACGATCTGCGCCAGCGACATGCCGGCCAGCATGTCGGCCAGTTCGCTGCTCACGCCGAGCCGAAACATCGCCGCCACGCGGTCCTGCTTGACCAGCTTCTGCGCCAGCAGCATGTAGGCGAGGTTGATGTCGCCGATTTCCCGGGAGATTTCGCCGTTGGCTACGCTCATCACGTTATCCGTTTCCAAAATGCACTCCGTTCAGTCATGTCCTGATTGGGATTATTCACAATATTTAACACTTGTAACCTTCTGCACTACTCAAACTGTAAACAGGGCTACAAGTACATGTAAGCTTTTGTTGCAATCGCACGACGAGCCTTCCGCCGATGCGAGCGGCTCTCACAAAGATGGCAATTCAATGAAAAAACATTAATCGGATCGGCCAGCTGCCTGGCCCCTGTCGTTCTCGATGCCGTGGATCCACGCCATGACTTCGGCCACCGCCAGGTAAAGCTGCGGCGGAATCTGCCGATCGAGGTCCACCTGCATCAGCAGCCGGACCAGGTCCGGCGAGGCGTGCACGTAGACACCGTTCTCGCGCGCCTGCCGAAGGATCGATTCCGCGGTCACGCCATAGCCCTTGGCCACCACCACCGGCGCCTTCGCGGTGTCGGCGTGGGACAGGGCCACTGCGCTCTGGCGCGGTTGCGCGGGGGTCGTCATGCGGTGCGCTCCATGGCCGTGATCTGCAGGTCCTGCAGCCGCAGGCCTGCGGCCTCGAGACGCGGTGCCAGTTCGCCGCCATCGCTGCGCAGCCGGACCAGCGTCGCGGCCTCGCTGGCGCACAGGTGCGCCTGGACCAGTTCGCCAGCCAGGCTCAGGCGAAGATCCACCGCGCCCAGCTTCGGCAGCGTGAGCGACACCGTGGTCGTCCAGCGGCGCGCAGGCGTGTCGCCCCCATCGCCGCGGCCTTCGGGCGCATCGCCGGGTTGTTCGGTTTCTTCGTGGATCGACCACGCCATCGGCACACCCGGCCACGCCTGGCCGCTCCAGCGGAACACGGCGGTGGCCAGCAGGTCGAGCTGCTGGTGCACCAGCGCGGCGGTCTGCGGATGGATCAGCTCAGCCGCGGCGGGCGCCGCCGCGCGCGCCGGAGCATTGGCTGCGCCGGATTCAGCGGCGCCGAGGCTGGCCATGCGCTCCTCGCCGGCCATCGCGGCCACATGGCTTGCCGAGGCAAGCGCGGCCTGGTGGGTCTGGGCGGACGGCGCGCCGGCGCGCGAAGCCATTTCGGACGGCAGTGCCTGCGGCCATGCACCGGACGCCACGGGGGCAGCGGGGGCAGCGGGCCCGCCGGCAGCGAAGCGTGGCGCCGCGGCAGCAGGCTGGGCGACAGCAGGCTGGGGCATCGCAGTGGGCTGCGCCCCGGAGGTGCCAGGCACGGCCGGCTGCTGAAGCGGCTGCGGCAGCTGCGTCAGCCGAACCTGCGGCTCCTCGGCCAGCTGCGACAGCGTGCGCAGCCCCATGGCGAATTCGAGCAGATGCGATTCGTAGAAGAGTCCGCTGCCGCTCACCGATCGTCCCAGCGCGGCCGCGAGCACGGCGCCGGCCGGCGCCTCCTGTGGCGACGTCCACACCGGCGCCGCGCCGCGCACCGGCTCCGGTTCGGCATGCAGGTCCGCCAGCACGGCGCCGATGACGCGTGCCGCCGCGGACCACCGCGTGTCGATCGAGGGCGGCGCATCGGCGCGCGGCAGCGCGGGCGGCGTACCGGCCGCAAGGGGCGCCTCGAGCATGGCGTGCGACGGCAGCCGGACATCGTTCTTGACCTTCTGGATCTCGGCCATCGGCCCGACGGGCATGCTGGTGCCGACCTCGGTCTGCAGCACGGCCAGGTCCGGCCGCGTCGAAGAAAGCTTTGCGGCAAGCAGCGCATCGACGGCAGGTCCGATCGGTCTGTTCATGGCCATGGGCGCAGCGTCCGGCGATCAGTGCGGCAGGCCGTAGGCCTTGCCCAGATCGCTGCGGTTCTGCAGCTGGGCCATCTTGGCCACCAGGCGTTCGAGCTGCGGCTTGACCAGCCCGCACACCTCGGCCTGGTCGGCGTGGATGCGCGCGATCAGGCCGCGCACTTCTTCGAGCTGCGCCGCATCGAGCGACACCGCGCCAACGGCCTTGAGCCGGTCGACCAGCGCCGCGCAGCGGGCTTCGAGCTCGGGCAGCCGGTCCCATTCCCTCGCGCGGGCCAGCGAGGCCATGAGCGACATGGCCGCAGCGAGCTCGCCATAGCAACGGATGACTTCGTGGCGGACGGGCACGGCCTGCGCTTCCAATGTGAAGATGTCAATTGCCGGCACTGGCGCCGCCGATCTCGCGCCATGCGGACGCGACGTTCTCGAGCAATGCCTCCGCCTCGTCGAGCGCGTTCGGCTCGTTGTGCAGGTTGGCATAGAGCAACCGGCGGATCACGTAGTCGTACAGCGCCGAGAGATTGCCCACCAGTTCGGCGCCGGCCGCGCCCGCGGCCTTGGCATCGAGGGCGGCCTTCAGGCCGTTGTCGACGATGCTCACGGCCTTGGAGATCGCGTTGCCCTTGGCGGCCATGTCGCCGGTGGCCATGTGGTGGCGCGCCATGCCGATGCTGGTGACGACGCCGTCGAACAGCATGACGATGAGCTGGTGCGGCGACGCGCTCATGGTGCGCGTCTCCATCCCGACGCGCGCATACGCGCTGGCGCCGGTCCTGAAGGTGTGGGGGGTGTACATGGGCTGCTTGCTCCGCTGGAATGGCTACTACTTGCTGCTGTTTTGCATGCTCGCGAACTGCTGCGTGAGATAGCTGCTGGTCCGGTTCATCTGGCTCATGAGCAGGTCGAGCTGGGTGAATTGCGTGCGATAGCGCTCCACCTTGGCATCGACCCGCGTCTTCATGTCGGCGTACTGTTCGTCGAGCTGCTTGAGCGATGCGGTCATGCCATCGGAGGCGACCTTGAGCGCGCCGCCGGTCGAGGTGAGGTCGTCCACCAGTGCGCTCAGCTGCTTGCCGTAGCCGGCGGTGCTGCCGGTGGCGCTCGCAAACAGCCCCGAAACGCCGGCCAGGTTGCTGGCGAGCGCCGACTTGAGCTTGGTCGAATCGACCGCCAACGTGCCGTCCTTCTGGAAGGCGACGCCGATTTCCGACAGCACTTTCATGTCGTCGGGGCCGCCGGCCTGCGGCGTGGTGAGCGCCTGCCGGATGCGCGTCTGCAGGTTGCGCAGCGTCGAATCGCCGACCAGCGCGGCGCCGGTCTTGGAGTCCTTGTTGTAGGCGGTCAGCGTGTTGGCCGTGGCCTGCAGGCTGTTGTAGGCCTTGACGAAATCGTTGATGGCCGTCTCCACCGCGGCCGTGTCGGCCTGGGTCGAGAGGCTGCTGCTGCCGGTCTTGAGCAGCGTCAGCGTGGTGCCCTGGATGGCTTCCTTGACGGTGTTGTTCGCGCTGGTCACGGCGATGCCGTTGACGGTGAGCTTGGCGTTCTGCCCTGCCACCGTCTGGCGCAGGTTCTGCGTGCCCGCGGGGTCATTGTTCAGCAGGTTCTGCAGCGCCGCATCGCCGGCCACCGAGACGCGCATGCTCGAGGCCTCGCCGGTCTGCAAGGAGGTCAGCACCAGCCGGTTGGGCGTGCCGCTGCCGTCGTTCACGATGCTGGCCGAGACACCGGCCTTGGCGGCGTTGATGGCGTCGCGGATGCCTGCGAGCGTGTTGTTGCTGCCGTCGATGGTGATCGGCACGGCCGTGCGGGCGGCGTCCTTGGTGAAGACCGAGCCGTTGTAGGTGCCGGTGGCCGCATCGAGCGCGCCGCCGGTGACGGTGCCGAAATCGATGGTGATGGTTCCGCTGCCGATGGCCGTGGTGGTGCTCGCCTGGCCCGCTGCAACCAGCGACTGCGACTGCGCGAGCTGCGTCACCTCGATGGCGTAGGTGCCGGCCGCGGCCGTGCTTGCGGCCGCCGCGGTCAGCACGTCGGTGGCGCTGGAGGCAGCCTTCACGCCCTGGAACAGCGCGGGGTCAGACAGCTTCTTGGCCGCGGCCTGCAGCGTGCCGAGCGAGCTTTGCAGCGTGCCGTAGGCCGAGAGCTTGCTCGTGTAGCTCACCTGGCGCTGCTGAAGCGCCACCAGCGGCTGGCTTTCCGCCGTCTGGAGCTGGGTGAGCAAGGTGCCCAGTTCGAGGTTGGCGCCAACGCCCAGGCTGCTGATCGATGCCATGTTGAGATTTCCTGATGTCTGTGAATGAAAAGGCGGCGCCTGTCAGGCTTCCCGGCTCACCAGCAGGCCGGGCGCCTTGCCCAGCACCTTGGCGATGCGCACCACTTCCTCGGAAGGGATCTGGCGGATGACCTCGCCGCTTTCCCGGTCGACCACCCTGACGATGAGCTTGTCGGTGTCCTCGTCCATCTCGAACTGCAGCCCGACCGAGCGGCTCTGCAGCGAAGCATTGGCCTCCTTCACCGCCTGCGCGACCTGCACGGGCGTGGCTTCGTCCACGGCGTCCGATGGCGCGGCCACGGCCTCCTCGGCGGCCTTGCCGGCGGTGCGCCCGGAGAGCGCCTGCATCCACCACGGGCCGTCTGCCGCAGGGCTTACGGGGATCGACATGATTTCCACCTTCTTGTCTTGATTGCTTTCGCTGTCGTCTGCGGCCTGGCCGGAGCCAGGCCGCAGGGAACAGCGCAGCCGGAGCCGGGCTTTCGCCCGACGGCTGCGCAATGCCTTCTCAGATCAACGCAGGAGCGAGAGCACGCCTTGCGTGGTCTGGTTCGCCTGGGCCAGCACCGAGGTACCGGCTTGCTGCAGGATCTGCGCACGGGTCATGTTCGACACTTCGGTTGCGTAGTCGGCGTCTTCGATGCGCGAGCGCGAGGACGACAGGTTGGTGATGGCGGTGCCAAGGTTGGAGATCACCGAGTCGAAACGGTTTTGCACCGCACCCAGCGAGCTGCGCAGGTCGTCGACTTGCTTCAGTGCCGCGTCGATCGCTTCCAGCGGGCTGGCCGTCGAGCCGGTCTGCAGGCTGGCCACGGACACCTTCGAGGTATCGACGGTGAAAGCGGCCGTGCCGGCGGTCGTGGCCGTGTCGGCGGAAGCCGGGTCGAGCGCGATGTAGCGGAACATGGCGGTGCCGTCGACCGCGCCGGTGAAGCCCTGGTTGATCAACGACGAGGTTTCGCCTGCGCCGGTGGGCGTGATCGAGACTTCGGCGAACAGGTTGCCGTTCTTGTCGGCAACGGTGTTGCCGGTGAGCGTGGCGCCGCCGGCGGCCAGGCCGAGCTTGGTCGACAGGTCGTCGGTGGTCTTCTCGGCGACGGTCGTCGTGGTGACGGCCGTGGTGGAACCGTAGAGCGACTTCAGCTGGGCAGCCGTGGGCGCATCGCCTGCGGCCGAACCGGTCACGCCGTCGAAGGCGAAGGCGGCCGTGGCGGCGGGGCCGGCAACGTTGAAGCCTTGCATGCCGAGCGTCTTCGAACTGATTTCCTTCAGGTCGATGTCGATGGTTTCGCCGTCGTTGGCACCCACTTGAACCGTCAGCGGCTTGGCCGACGACGAGAGGACCTTCACGCCGTTGAAGTCGGTCTGCTTCGACACGCGGTCGATTTCACCGAGGCGCAGCTTGATTTCGTCCTGGATGGATTGCAGGTCGCTGGCCGAATTGCTGCCGTTGGCGGCCTGCACCGACAGTTCGCGAACGCGCTGCAGGTTGTTGTTCACTTCCTTGAGCGCGCCTTCCGTCGTCTGCGCCAGCGAGATGCCGTCGTTGGCGTTGCGCGAGGCTTGCGTCAGGCCGCGGATGTTGGCCGTGAAGCGGTTGGCGATGGCCTGGCCGGCGGCGTCATCCTTGGCGCTGTTGATGCGCAGGCCGGAAGACAGGCGCTGGATCGCCGTGTTCAACGACGATTGCGACGCGTTGAGGTTGTTCTGCGTGAGCAGGGAAAGGCTGTTGGTGTTGATGACTTGCGCCATGTTCGACTCCTGATAGACAAAGGTTGTGGACTCCGGCCCTCAGGCCGCAACGCTGGACCCGCTCCCACTGTGAGACTCAAGCCATCGTTGGTTTAGTTATCGGCAGGGCTTTTCAAACATTTAGAGTCCGGCGCAAAAAAAAAGATGCGCACCCCACAACCTCCGGGTTCAGGCGGGCAGGTTCATCACTTCCTGGTAGGCCGCCACCAGCCGGTTGCGCACCTGCAGCCCGGTCTGGAAAGCCACGTTGGCCTTCTGCAGGTCGACCATCACGTCGTTCAGCGCCACGCCGGGCTTGCCCATTTCGAAGTCCTCGGCCTGGCCGTAGGCCTTGGTCTGTGCGGTGCTGATGCTGTCGAGCGAGCGCCGCAGCTCGGCCGCGAATCCCCCCGGCTGGGCCGCCTCGGCGGCGGGTTGCGCGATGCCGCTCTGGAGCGCGGTGGCGCGCATCTGCTGCAGGACGGATTCGATGGCGGTGATCGACATGGAGGGCTTTCTCTTGATAGGTTGGATCCGGGTGTGGACAAGGAGGCCCAGGGGCCTTCCCGCGTGTTTTCAGCGTAGCAGGCGAAGCCTCGGAGACATGCGCCCAACTGACGGCAAAACCCGCAGTTGTTCGACCAATCGAATATGGCCCGGCTGCTGAGAATCAACGCCGAACCCATAGCTCGCTGACGACACCACGGCCCCCTCGGCATGACCCCAGAACATCGAAGCCTCCAGCCCCTCGCCATGACCCCGCGCCGCCCCGTGCATTTGGCCGCGGCGGAGCTTGCGCAATGAGTTCGGCGGCCCCCGCGGGCGCCAGCCCGGCGCCCTCGCCCGCCTCCGGCCTTGCGGAGCGCCTGCGCGCCCAGCCGAAGCTGCCGCTGATCGTCGGCGCGGCCGCCATCGCCGCGGCCGCCGCGGCGTTCCTGCTGTGGAGCCGCGCGCCCGACTACGGCGTGCTTTACACCAACGTGACGGAACGCGACGGCGGCGCCATCATCGCGTCGCTGCAGCAGATGAACGTGCCCTACAAGTTCGCCGAAGGCGGCGGCGCGATCATGGTGGCGCGCGACAAGGTGCCCGAGCTGCGCCTGAAGCTCGCCGCCCAGGGCCTGCCCAAGGGCGGCGGGGTCGGCTTCGAGCTGATGGACAACCAGAAGTTCGGCACCAGCAACTTCGCTGAACAGGTGAACTACCAGCGCGGGCTCGAAGGCGAGCTGGCGCGCTCGGTCGAATCGATCGGCTCGGTCGAGTCGGCGCGCATCCACCTGGCGCTGCCCAAGCCTTCGCTCTTCGTGCGCGACCAGAAGAAGCCCTCGGCCTCGGTGATCCTGACGCTGCACCGCGGCCGCAGCATCGACGAGGGCCAGGTCAGCGCGATCGTGCACATGGTCTCCAGCAGCGTGCCCGACCTGAACCCCAAGAGCGTGACCGTGGTCGACCAGCACGGCAACCTGCTGTCGGCCGCCAACGCCGGCGCGCGCGGACTGGACGTGAGCCAGCTGAAATACGCGCAGGAAATCGAGCAGGGCTACATCCGCCGCATCGAGGCGATCCTGCAGCCCATCGTGGGCGCGAGCAACGTGCGCGCGCAGGTGGCGGCCGACATCGACTTTTCCGTGGTCGAGCGCACCGAGGAAAGCTACAAGCCGAACCAGGACCCGCGCACCGCGGCTGTCCGCAGCCAGCAGTCGAGCGAGTCGATGCAGCAGGGCGCCACGCCGCCGGGCGGCGTGCCGGGCGCGCTGTCGAACCAGCCGCCGCAGGCGCCGAGCGCGCCCATCACCGCGCCGCCGAACGCCGCGGCACCGGCGCCGGGAACTGCCGCAACCACCACGGCGGCCGGCACGGCACCGGGCAGCTCGCGCAAGGACGTGACGACCAACTACGAGCTCGACCGTTCGATCCGCCATGTGCAGCAAGGCGCGGGCGGGGTGAAGCGGCTGTCGGTGGCCGTGGTGGTGAACCACCGCGAAGCCGCGGACAGCGCCGGCAAGCCGAGCCAGCGCGCGCTCACGCCGGCCGAGCTCGAGCAGATCCGGAACCTCGTCAAGGAAGCGATGGGCTTCAGCCAGGAGCGCGGCGACTCGCTCAACGTGGTCAACAGCGCCTTCGCCCGCGAAGGCGGCGACGAGCAGGCCGGCCCCGCGCTGCCGTTCTGGCGCGACCCCGCCAACCTCGGGCTCGCCATGACCATCGCGCAGTACCTGCTGGTGGCCGGCCTCGCGCTGTTCGCCTGGTTCGCGGTGCTGCGGCCGCTGCTGCGCAGGCACCTCGCGCCGCCCGCCGCCGCGGTGCCCGAAACGGCGCCGGCCGCCCCTGGCGCAGCCGACGACGAGGCGGCCTCGCAGAACAACGCGCGGCTGCGCGAGATCGAGCGCCAGAAGGCCGACCTCGACTACGCGCACCAGACCGCCGACCAGGATCCGCGCCTGGTCGCCACGCTGATCAAGCATTGGATGAATTCATGAGCGACGCAGGCACCCGGAAAAGCGCAATCTTGCTGATGTCGTTGGGCGAAGACCGCGCCGCCGCCACGCTGCACCACCTGCCCGCCACCGAGGTGCAGGCGCTGGGCGTCGCAATGGCCAAGCTGAGCCAGGTCTCCAAGGACGAACTCGCGGCCGTGCTGGCCGAGTTCCGCATGGAGACCGAGCAGCTGTCCGCGCTGCACCTGGGCTCGGGCAGCTACATCCGCGCCGTGCTGCGCAAGGCGCTGGGCGACGACCGCGCCAGCAACCTGCTCGAAGACATCCTGCAGCCCGACGAGCCGCACGGCGGCATCGAGCGGCTCAACGACCTGGAAGCCAGCGAAGTGGTGGAACTGGTGCGCGACGAGCATCCGCAGATCCTGGCCACGCTGCTGGTCCACCTGGACCGCAAGAAGGCCTCCGAGGTGCTCGAAAGGCTGCCAGAGCGCCTGCGCCACGACGTGATCCTGCGCGTGGCCACCTTCGGCGGCGTGCAGCCGGCCGCGCTGGCCGAGCTGACCGACGTGCTCACCGAGATGCTCTCGGGCGAAGGCCTCAAGCGCAGCCGCCTGGGCGGCGCGCGCACCGCGGCCGAGATCGTCAACCTGATGAACAGCGCGCAGGAAGAAGAGGCCATTGCCCACGTGCGCGCCCACGACGAGGCGCTGGCCCAGCGCATCGTCGAGGAGATGTTCGTGTTCGAGAACCTGCTCGACCTGGAGGACCGCTACATCCAGCGCCTGCTCAAGGACATCGAGTCCGATTCGCTCATCGTCGCGCTCAAGGGCTCGGCGCCCGAGCTGCGCGAGAAGTTCCTCAAGAACATGTCGCAGCGCGCGGCCGAGACGCTGCGCGAGGACATCGAGCTGCGCGGCCCGGTGCGCGTGTCGCAGGTCGAGACCGAGCAGAAGGCGATCCTGCAGGTCGTGCGCCGCCTGGCCGATGCCGGCGAGATCGTCGTTGCCGCGCCTGGAACCGATGATTTCGTCTAGACATGTTGCTCTCCCCCAAGCTTCGCGCACTTCGTGTCGCTGCGCCAACCCCCTCGCCGGGGGCAACACCTGCAGCCCGGCGAAGCCGGTTCTGCGGTGTTCCTGGAAGTCGATGAGATGACCTCCTTCCCTCATTCCTTCGGCGCTCGCGCGCGGCAGGACACGCCGCCGATGCTCTCCCAGCCGCGCCTGTCCGCCTGGCAGCGCTGGGAGATGGGCGCGATCGACGCGGACGCGGATGCGATCGCGGCGCGCAGCGCCGGCATCGAAGCGCCCGCAGCGCCGCGCGTGGACCCGGCCGCGCTGGCACGCGAGGCCGAGCTCGAACGCCTGCGCCTGGAAGCGCGCGCCACCGGCGAAGCCGAAGGCCGCCGCGAGGGCTGGGCCCAGGGCCATGCCGAAGGGCGCGCCGAAGGCTTGGCCGCCGGCCTGGCCGCGGCCAGCGCGCATGCCGAGCAATTGCGCGCGCTGGCCGCGGCGCTGCCGGCTGCATTGCGCAGCGCGGAGAGCGAGCTGGGCGATGCCGTCCTGGCGCTCGCGCTCGATGCCGCGCGCCAGGTGATCCACCGCACATTGCGCGTCGAGCCCGAATGGGTGCTGGCGCTGGTGCAGGACCTGCTGCACACCGAACCCGCGCTGCAGGGCGAGCCGCGCCTGCTGCTGCACCCCGAGGACCTGGCACTGGTGAAGAACAGCCTCGGCGGCGAATTGCAGGCCGCCGGCTGGCAGCTGCGCGCCGACGACACCCTGGCCCGCGGCGGCTGCCGCGTGCGCAGCGCGAGCGGCGAGATGGACGCCACGCTCGCGACCCGCTGGAAGCGCGTGGCCGGCGCCTTCTCGCACGATGCCGAACCCGATGGAGCCTGAGAAACCATGCAAGCCGCCACAATCACCGCCGCGCCCGGCGCGGTCAACCCGCACCTCAAGTCCTGGCTCGGCACGCTCGCGCAGGCCCGCAGCGAGGTCGGCCTGTGCGCGACCATCGCCACCTCGGGTCGCCTGACGCGCGCCGTCGGCCTGGTGCTGGAGGCCGTGGGCCTGCAGCTGCCGGTCGGCAGCGACTGCCTGATCGAGTTGCCGCCCGGCTATCCGCAGCGCCATGCCGAGGCCGAGGTGGTCGGCTTTGCCGGCGACCGCCTGTTCCTGATGCCGCAAAGCGAAGTGGCCGGCCTGCTGCCCGGTGCGCGCGTGTTTGCGCGGCCCGGCCCCGCGCAGTTCGCGGGCGGCGCTTCCGGCGATGCCCACACCAAGCGGCTGCCGGTGGGCGAAGGCATGCTCGGGCGCGTGGTCGACGCCGCCGGACGGCCGCTCGACGGGCTCGGTCCGCTCGACGCGAGCCGCAGGGTGCCGCTGGGCGCGCCGCCGATCAATCCGCTCGCGCGTGCGCCGATCGACTCGGTGCTCGACGTCGGCGTGCGCGCCATCAACGCCATGCTCACCGTGGGCCGAGGCCAGCGCATGGGCCTGTTCGCGGGCTCCGGCGTGGGCAAGAGCGTGCTGCTGGGCATGATGGCGCGCTACACCAGCGCCGAAGTGATCGTGGTCGGCCTCATCGGCGAACGCGGCCGCGAGGTCAAGGACTTCATCGAGAACACGCTGGGCGAGGAAGGCCTGGCCCGCTCGGTGGTGGTGGCCGCGCCGGCCGACAACTCGCCGCTGATGCGGCTGCAGGGCGCGGCCTATGCCACCTGCCTGGCCGAGTACTTCCGCGACCAGGGCCGCGACGTGCTGCTGATCATGGATTCGCTCACGCGCTATGCGATGGCGCAACGCGAGATCGCGCTCGCCGTGGGTGAGCCGCCGGCCACCAAGGGCTATCCGCCCTCGGTGTTCGCCAAGCTGCCCGCGCTGGTGGAGCGCGCCGGCAACGGCGCGCGCGATGCCAACGGCCGCGGCGGCTCGATCACGGCCTTCTACACCGTGCTGTCCGAAGGCGACGACCAGCAGGACCCGATCGCCGATTCGGCGCGCGCCATCCTCGACGGCCACGTGGTGCTGTCGCGCACGCTGGCCGAGGCCGGCCACTACCCGGCGATCGACATCGAGGCGTCCATCAGCCGCGCGATGACGGCGCTGATCGAGCCCTCGCAGTTCGACACCGTGCGGCGCTTCAAGCAGGCGCTCTCGCGCTACCAGCGCAACCGCGACCTCATCAGCGTCGGCGCCTATGCGGCCGGCCACGACCCACAGCTCGACCAGGCCATTGCGCTCTATCCGCGCATCGAGGCCTTCCTGCAGCAGTCGATGCACGAGCGCTGCGACTACGCCGCCTCCATCGAGCGCATGGGCCGCCTCTTCGAATCCGCCTGATCCCATCCCCTTCCACAGGAGTCGCCATGCCGCACAAGCTTCCGCTCGACACGCTCACCGACCTCGCCCGCACCCGGACCGACGATGCGGCGCGCCAGCTCGGCCTGCTGCAGAACGCGCAGGTCAGCGCCCACCAGAAGCTGGAGCTGCTGCTGCAATACCGCCAGGACTACAGCGACCAGCTGCAGGTGCTGATGGCGAACGGCCTGCCCTCGGCCCAGTGGCACAACTACCGCAACTTCCTCGGCACGCTCGACGGCGCCATCCAGCAGCAGCAGGCCATCGCCGCGCAGGCGGCCAGCCGGCTCGACCATGGCCGCAGCGAGTGGCAGCAGCACAAGCGGCGCCTCAACTCCTTCGACGCGCTGGCCGAACGCGCGCGGCGGCAGGAACTCGTGGTCGGCGCGCGGCGCGAGCAGCGCGACAGCGACGAACGCACGGCACGCAAGTTCTTCGACCGCGCCTCCCAACCGACACCCTGACGCACCCGCCCCGCCATGCCTTCTCCCATTGCCCCTTCCTTCAGCCCAAGTGCGGCTGCCTCCGCGGCTTCTTCCGCTGCCTCCGGTGCACGCGGCCGCAACGCCGAGGAGCCCGGCGGCCGCAGCTTCGATGCGGCGCTGGCCCGCTCGCGCAACGCGGGCGCAGCGCAGGCGCCCGAAGAGGCCGAATCGTCCGCACTCGAAGCCACGCACCGCCGAAAGGCCTCGCGCGCCGGCGATCGCAAGGACGAGCTTGCCGCCGAGCTGTTGCCGATGTCCTTCTTCGCGCCGCTGGTGGCGCCACCCTCCGCCGCCACCGCTGCGCTGGCGGCCGGTGCACCCGCGGCGGCCTCGATGCCCGATGGCATCCAGGCCGTGGTGCCGGGCGATGCGCCGGTCGACACGCTGGCTGGAGAGACCGCAGACGCTGCGGCAGGCAAGACAGCCATGGCGGCGGATGCCGAAGGCGAAACAACTGCGCAAACGAAGCCGACACACGGTGCGCAGCAGGCGCCAGCCCCGGACGCCGCGCAACCGGCGGATGCACGCGCCGCCGTGCAGGCCGCAGCCGCTGTGCCGCCGCCGGCTTCTGCTGGCACAGGCACAGACACGGCCGCGACCCCGGCCGCCGATGCTGCGGCGCCTGAAACCGGCACCCACATCGCCGCGGCTCCTGCAGCGGCCGCCACCGACCCACGCGGCGCATCCACCGCCTCCCTCTCCGCCGATGCCGACACCCACTCGGCACCGGCCACCGCCATGATCTCCGCCGACAAGACCGCCGACCTGGCCGCCGCATCCGACGCGGCGGCGCCCGCCTCCGACAGCGTGCCCACCCCGATGCCGTTCACGCCGGCCGCGGCCGCCGCCGCGCGCACGAACGTGCCGCCGGCCTCGCCGCACACGCCCATCCTCAGCGTGGAGCCGTCGGTCGGCTCGGCCGCCTGGGGCAAGGCCATCGGCCACCAGGTGCTGCGCATGACCGCCGCGGGCTATCAGGTGGCCGAGCTGAACCTCAACCCGGCCGGCCTCGGCCCGCTCAAGGTCACGCTCACCATGGGCGACAACCAGGCGCAGGCGATGTTCGCCTCGGCGCACGAGAGCGTGCGCAAGGCGCTCGAAGTCGCGCTGCCGCAATTGCGCGCGAGCCTCGCCGACCACGGCATCAGCCTGGGCCAGGCCTCGGTCGGCGCGGAATCGCATCCCTCGCCCGGACAAAGCGGCGCCTTCGGCCAGCAGCCCCAGCCGCAGGGATCGCCGCGGCAGGCCGACTACGCCGCGGCCAGCCGCGCACAAGCCATCGCCACCACCGAGCCGCTGCGCAGCATGCCGGCGCCTGCGGCGCTTCGCAGGCCCAGTGCCGGCGTCGACACCTTCGCATGAGATGGCGAACGCGGGATCTGAGAGCTTTTCCCGCGCTTGATCAGCCCTTCGCCTGCCAGCCACCTGGCAAAGAATAGTCCGAAACCGATTCGCTTCGCAGCACCCATATGGCTACCAGTCCTCCTGTCGCACTCGCTCCCGTTCCCCCTTCCCCCGCACGTTCGTCCAGGCTGTGGATCGTGCTCCTGATCGTCGTGCTGGCCGGCGCGCTGGCCGCCGCCGGCGGCTATTTCCTGCTGCGCCAGCGCGCCGCGGCCGAACCCGCCGCAGCCGCTGCACCCGTGCCTGAGAAGCCGATCTTCGTGACCCTCGAGCCGCTGACTGTCAACGTGCAGTCCGAAGGCCGCGGCCGCTTCCTGCACGTGGGCATCGCCCTCAAGGTGCGCGACGAACAGGCCAAGGCGCGCATCGTCGAATTTATGCCCGAGATCCGCAGCCGGGTGCTGTTGCTGCTGTCGAACCGCCCGCCCGAATCGCTGGTGACGACCGCCGACAAGGCCCGTCTGGCCGAGGAGATCCGCGCCGAGCTGAGCCGCCCGCTGGGCGCAGGCCTGCCGCCGCAGGAGATCGCCAGCGTGTCCTTCAACACCTTCGTGGTGCAGTAACCCTTTCCGGACCGCCGATCCATGGCCTATGAACAAGTGCTCTCCCAGGACGAGGTCGACGCGCTGCTGCAGGGCGTCACCGGCGGCGCGCCCGAGCAGAGCGACGGCGCCGCCGCCCGCACGGACGGCCTGCCGGTGTACGACCTGGGCGCGCCCGACCGCGTGGTGCGCAGCCGCATGCACACGCTGGAGGTCATCAACGAGCGCTTTGCCCGCCACCTGCGCAGCTCGCTGCTGAACTTCATGCGGCGCAGCCCCGACATCTCGGTCGGGCCGGTGCACATCCAGCAGTACGGCGAATTCGTGCGCCACCTGCCGGTGCCGGCCAACATCAACATGCTGCACATGAAGCCGCTGCGCGGCACGGCGCTGTTCGTGTTCGATCCGAAGCTGGTGTTCCTGGTGGTCGACAACCTGTTCGGCAGCGACGGGCGCTACCACGTGCGCGTCGAGGGGCGCGACTTCACGCGCACCGAGCAGCGCATCATCAAGCGGCTCCTGAACCTCACGCTGCAGTGCTATGCCGACGCCTGGCAGCCGGTGTTCCCGCTGAGCTTCGACTACGTGCGCGCCGAGATGCACGGCAAGCTCGCCAACATCGTCGCGCCCAACGAAGTGGTGATCAACACCACGCTGCAGATCGAGTTCGGCCCGGTGGGCGGCTTCCTGCACGTGTGCATTCCCTATTCGATGATCGAGCCGATCCGCGACCTGCTGTCCAACCCGGTGCAGGACGAGATCGAGGTCGACAAGCGCTGGGTGCGCCAGATGTCGCAGCAGATGCAGAGCGCCGACGTGGAGCTCAGCGCCGAATTCATCACGCTGCCCTCGACCATCGGCGAGGTGCTCAAGCTGCAGGTGGGCGACGTGCTGCCCATCGAGCTCCCTTCCTCGATCACCGCGCGCGTGGACGGCATTCCGGTCATGGAATGCGGCTACGGGGTGTCGAACGAACGCTATGCCCTGCGCGTGCTGCAGATGATCTCCCACCAAGACAGCGATCCGAAGAACGACCATGACTGACAACACCCCATCCACCAGCGATGCGGACGACTGGGCCAGCGCGCTGGCCGAACAGACCGCGGCCTCCGCGCCCCCTCCCGCCTTCGCTCCCGCCGCCCCGCCGGCGATCGCTCCCGCACCGGCCGCCGCGCCCGCCGGCAGCCGCGTGTTCCAGCCGCTGCAGGCCATGGCGACCGGCGCCGGCTCGCCCGTGGACGTGGAGCGCATCCTCGACGTGCCGGTGCAGCTCACGGCCGAGCTCGGCCGCACCCGCATCACCATCAAGAGCCTGCTGCAGCTCTCGCAGGGCTCGGTGGTCGAGCTCGACGGCCTGGCCGGCCAGCCGCTGGACGTGCTGATCAACGGCTACCTGATCGCGCAGGGCGAGGTGGTGGTGGTCAACGAGAAGTACGGCATCCGCCTGACCGACATCGTCACGCCCTCCGAGCGTATGCAGAAGCTCGGGCGGTCATGAATCTCCTTGCCAGCCGGCTGCCGCAGGCCGCCGCATCGATTGCGGCTGCCGCATGCCTCGCAGCCCACGCGGCGCTGCCGACCGTGCCCTCGCCCGCCGAGGCGGCGCCGGCCGTCGGCGCCTCCAGCCTGCTGCAGGCCGGCTTCGGCATGTTCGCGGTGCTGGCCCTGATCTTCCTGTGCGCCTGGGCCGCGCGCCGCTTCGGCCTGCAGCGCCTGGGCGGCGGCCAATCGGTGAAGGTGATCTCCAGCACCATGGTCGGCCAGCGCGAGCGCGTGGTCGTGGTCGAGGTCGGCGGCACCTGGCTGGTGCTGGGCGTTGCGGCCGGCCGGGTCAATGCGCTGCATTCGCTGCCGGCGCAGGCGCTGCCCGCGGCGGCCCCTGCACGCGCAGTGCCCGACGCCCGCCTGGCCGGCGCGGCGGGCCTGTTCGCCCAGAAGCTGCGCGACTCGCTCGGCCTTGCGCAGCGGCCCCACCCATGATGCGCACCGCCCGCCAGCGAAGCCTTGCCGGCTTTGCGCTGATGCTGCTCGCCCTCGCGCTGCCGACGGCGGCTTGGACGCAGGGCCTGCCCGGCCTCACCAGCACGCCCGGCCCGGGCGGCAGCCAGACCTGGTCGCTCAGCGTGCAGACGCTGGTGATGCTGACCTCGCTCAGCTTCCTGCCGGCGCTGCTGCTGAGCATGACGAGCTTCACGCGCATCCTCATCGTGCTGGGCCTGCTGCGCACGGCCATCGGCACGCAGTCGTCGCCGCCCAACCAGATCCTGGTGGGCCTGTCGCTGTTCCTCACCTTCTTCGTGATGGCGCCGGTGTTCGACAAGGTCCACGACGAGGCCTACAAGCCCTTCTCCGAAAACAGGATCACGGCCGAGAAGGCGCTCGAGAAGGGCATTGCGCCCTTCAAGTCCTTCATGCTGAAGCAGACCCGCGAGAACGACCTGGCCCTGTTCGCCAGGCTCGCGAAGATCCCCGACATGCAGGGCCCCGAGGAAGTGCCGCTGCGCATCCTGCTGCCCTCCTTCGTGATCAGCGAGCTGAAGACCGCGTTCCAGATCGGCTTCACGATCTTCATTCCGTTCCTGATCATCGACCTGGTGGTGGCCAGCGTGCTGATGTCGATGGGCATGATGATGGTGCCGCCCGCCTCCATCGCGCTGCCCTTCAAGCTGATGCTGTTCGTCATGGCCGACGGCTGGCAGCTGCTGATCGGCGCACTGGCCGAGAGCTTTTATCTTTAGAGGCGCGCAATGACTCCCGAATCCGTCATGTCCCTGGGCAGCCAGGCCATCCACGTCTCGCTGCTGCTGGGTGCGCCGATGCTGCTGGTGGCGCTCGTGGTGGGCCTGGTCATCAGCATCTTCCAGGCTGCAACGCAGATCAACGAAGCCACGCTGTCCTTCATTCCCAAGCTGCTGGCGGTGTTCGCGGTGCTGGTGCTTGCCGGCCCCTGGATGCTGGCGCAGATGCTCGACTACATCCGCACGCTGTTCTCGAGCATCCCGCAGCTGGTCGCCTGAGCGCGCGCTGACATGCCCGCCATCTTCTCCGTCACTTCGGCGGAGCTGACCGCCTGGCTGACGGCCTTCCTGTGGCCCTTCGTTCGCATGCTGGCGCTGGTGAGCACCGCACCGGTGTTCGGCGAGCCCGGCGTCGCGCGCCAGACCAAGGTGGCTGTTGCCGCGCTGCTGGCGGTGGCCATTGCGCCCACGCTCGGTCCCATGCCCGCGGTGCCGGTGGTCTCCGCGGGCGGCGTGTGGATCATCGTGCAGCAGGTGCTCATCGGCGGTGCCATCGGCTTCGCGATGCGCATGGTGTTCGCGGCCGTGCTGGCCGCGGGCGAGTACATCGGCCTGCAGATGGGCCTGTCCTTCGCGTCCTTCTTCGATCCCATGGCCGGCGGCGCCACCATGGTGGTTGCGCGGCTCATGCACATGCTGGCCATTCTTCTCTTCCTGGCGGTGGACGGCCACCTGCTGATGCTCGCGGCGCTGGCCGAGAGCTTCCACACGCTGCCGATCGCCGATGCGCCGCTGGCCGCGCAGGGCTGGATGCTGCTGGTGTCCGGCGGCGGACGGATCTTTGCCAACGGGCTGATGCTGGCGCTGCCGCTGGTGACCGCGCTGCTCACGCTCAACCTTGCGATGGGCATCCTGAACCGGGCTTCGCCGCAGTTCAGCATCTTTGCGGTCGGCTTTCCGCTCACGCTGCTGGCGGGCATCGGCATGCTGCAGCTGCTGATGCCGCAGCTCGGCGCCTTCATGGAGCCGCGCTTTGCCGCCGCGCTGTCTTCGCTGCCCCAGCTGATGCAGGCGCTGCGGCCCTGAGCCGCACGCCCCTCGCATTCACAGGTAGTTGAACAGCGCAATGCTGTGCAGCCGCGCGAAGGTCTGCTGGGTGGCCTGGAGCGAGGTCTGGCGCTGCAGGAATTCCGAGATGGCGCTGGCCGGGTCCAGGTCCACCAGCTCCGAGAGGTAGCCCTTGTCGATCAGGTCGCGCGAGGCGCCGCTGGTGTTGAGCGCGTCGAGCTCGTTCATGCGCGAGCCGACCGACGACATGACCGTGAGCACGTTGTCGTGCGCATTGGTGATCTTGACGTTGAAGGTGCTCAGCGCGTTGAGCAGATCGGCCTTCGCCGCGTCGCCGTTGCCGGCCAGCGGCTGCCTGAGCGCAGTGACCAGCTCGCCGATGGCGGCGAACACGTCGGTGCCGGCATTGCGCGCCGTGGCCACCTGGAAGGTGTCGCCGTCGGCCGGCGCGCCGCTCATGGTGATCTGCAGGCCGCCGAACGAGATCGCGGCGCCCGGCACGTAGGCGCCCGATGCGGCCACCACGGGCGGAGTGTCCTGCGTGGCCACCGTGTAGTTGCCGCCGCTGAAGCTGATCACGAAGTCCTTGCCGTAGTTGGCCGCGCTCGCATCGGTCACGCCCACGGCGCCGAAGACGCCGGAGCCGGTGTTGCCGGCACGCGCCGAGCTCACGTAGCCCGCGCCGCCCTGCACCGACTGGAACACGCTGCGTCCGTCGTCCGTGGTCGACATCTGGCGCGACACGTCGATCTGCATCAGGCGCTGGCCCTGGTCGCCCATGTACTGGATGCCGCCGGCCCCCGCCACGAAGGGCTGGCTCGCGCTCTTGAAGCCGGCGAACAGGAACTGGCCGTTGCCGTCGTCGGCATTGGCCACGTTCACCAGCTGGTCCAGGTTGCCCTGCAGCGTGGTGGCCAGCGAGGCGCGGTCGGCGTCCGACAGCGTGCCGTTGCCGGCCTGCACCGCGAGCGTCTTCATGTTCTGCATGATCGAGGTGGCCGACTTCAGCGCGGTCTCTTCCTGCGAGAGCGAGAGCATCGCGCGGCTGCGGCTGGTGGCGTACTGCGCCGACTCCGCCATCGACTGGCTTACGCCCAGCGCACGCGCGGCGGCCACCGGATCGTCGGCAGCCGTCAGGAACTTGGTGCCCGCGGCGAGCTGCTGCTGGATGCGGAACAGCTGCTGCTGCTGCGAACCCAGCGAGCTCATGCTCTGGGCGTAGAAGGATTGGGTGCTGATGCGCATCGCGGCTCCGTAGGTTCTTTTCTAAAGGCGGCCGGCTCAGCCGCGGATGCCCAGGATCGCGTCGAACATGGTCGATGCGGTCTGGATCACCTTGGCATTGGCCTGGTACATCTGCTGGTACATCAGCAGGTTGGCGGTTTCCTCGTCCTGGTTCACGCCCGAGATCGAGTCGCGGCTCGCGCGGATCTGGCCCGTCACGCTCTCCTGCGTCTTCTCTGCCACGCGGATTTCCATGGCGCGGTTGCCCACCTCGCTCACCAGCTTGGCGAAGGCACCGTTGAAGGTGGAGGTGCCGCCGTCCATCGCGGTCTTGCGCTGCAGCGCGCCAAGCAGCAATGCATTGCTGCCGTCGGATACGCCGCCCGCGTTCTTGCCGATGGTGAAGGTGTCGCCATCGGCGGGCGCGCCGCTGAGCTTGACCTCGATGCCGTCGAAGCGGATGGAGGCGCCCGCGGTGTAGGGCACGGCCGTGCCGGCCGCATAGTTGGTCGATGTGCCATCGGCCAGCGTCACCGTCACGGCAGAGGTGGCCGGAAAGCCCGACAGCGTGTTGGCCGCGGCGTCGTAGGCGAGCGTGACCGTCGCGGCCAGCGGCGTGGCCAGGTAGCCCGCGTCGACCACGGCGGGGCTCAGCGCGCCGGTGCCCTTGTTGCCCACCGCCTTGCCCGTGGCCAGCGGCGATGCGGCGGCCACCTTGGCCGTGTCGCGCACCAGCACGTCCATGTCGCGCGCGCCGCTGCGCGTCGGCTGCACCAGGAAGGAATCGCCGGCCTGCGCGGTACCGCTGGCCACTGCGAGGCTGACGCCGTCGAAGCTGGCGGGAAAGGTGGTGAAGTCGCCCATCGGCTGCTTGTCCGACAGCCGCGTGACGCTGTAGGTGAGCGTGCCCGCCACGTCCTTCACCTGCACCGAATAGTCGCTGGTCGTGAGCTGCGAGGTGTCGGCCACGCTGGCGCCGAGCACCATGTCGCCCGCATTGCGCGCATTGGAGAACACGCCCGGCACGGCCTGCGAGAAGAAGTCGGTGCCCAGCACGCCGTTCAGGTCGACGCCCAGCTTGTGCTGCTCGTTGAACTCGCTGCTCAGCGCCATGGCGAGGCGGCCGACGGCGTTCTGCGTGGTGGTGAGCGTCTCGGCGCGGAAGGCCAGCAGGCCGCCCAGCGAACCGCCGCTGATCACGTCGTCGTTGAGCTCGGACACCGTGCCCGTGAGGCCGACCAGCGCCACTGCCTTGCGCGTCGGGTCGGCGGCGGACGAAACCGCCTGCAGCTGCGCGGCCCGGTCGCCCAGCACCAGCGTCTGGCCGTTGCCGATGAAGACGTTGTACTGGCCGCTGTCCTGCTCCAGAACCTTCACGCCCACGATCTTGCCGAGCTCGCTCACCAGCTGGTCGCGCTGGTCCATCAGGTCGTTGGGCGGCTGGCCGCCGGCCATCGCGCTGAGCTGGCTGATCTGCTGGTTCAGGCTCGCGATCTGCTTGGCATAGGTGTTGATCTGCGCGGTGCTGCCTTCGATCTGGTCGTTGACCGAACCGTTCAGGTCGGTGAGGTACTGGTCGGTGGCGCGGAACTTGTTGGCCAGCGTCTGCGCCGCGCTGATGAGCTGCTGGCGCGCTGCCGGGTCGGCCGGCGTGTTGGCCACGCCCTGCACGCTGGCGAAGAAGCTCTGCATCAGCGGCGTGAGGCCCGCGGTCTTGTCGGCCAGCAGCGAGTCGATGCGGTTGATCTGCGATCCGTAGCTCGCGAGCGCGGCGCCCGCGGCTTCGGCGCCGTTGAGCTGGGCCGTGAGATAGCCGTCGTAGCTGCGCTGCACCGTGGTGACGCGCGCGCCATTCCCGATGAAACCCGCACCGGTCGTCGTGCCGCCGTTGGACGAGACCAGCGCCGTCTGCCGGCTGTAGCCGGCCGTGTACACATTGGCCGTGTTGTGGGCCGTGGTCATGAGCGCGGATCGCGCGACGCTCAGGCCGGACAGGCCCGTTTGGAACATCGACATAAGGCTTTACCTGTAGAACGTTTTCTTGTTGGCACCGGGCATCGCTTGCGATACCTGCTTCCTGTCTATCGGCAGGCGGCGCGGAAAATGAAGTGCCCGCTGGAACATTTCGGCTGGTTGCGCTTTCACGCGGCGCGCCGGAACACGCTGACCGACTCGACCAGGCTCGCGGCCTGCTCCTGCATCGACTGCGCCGCCGCGGCCGCTTCTTCCACCAGTGCCGCGTTCTGCTGCGTCACCTGGTCCATCTGCGCAATCGCCTGGTTCACCTGTTCGATGCCCGTGC
>Ga0209051_1000236_pt1 | contig 92738 bp, 83 predicted proteins | sample AraplaCvi_mMS_r2_2_FD_184286 | JGI IMG/M metagenome (GOLD analysis project Ga0209051, IMG submission 184286) | Arabidopsis root microbial communities from North Carolina, USA - plate scrape MF_Cvi_mMS_r2 (SPAdes) (version 2) | ecosystem: Host-associated > Plants > Roots > Endosphere | place...
ACGTCACCCACGACCAGGTCGAGGCGATGACCATGGCCGACAAGATCGTCGTCTTGAACAGGGGCAATATCGAGCAGGTCGGCTCGCCGCTCGAACTCTACAGCCGCCCCCGCAACCTCTTCGTCGCCGGCTTCATCGGTTCGCCGAAGATGAACTTCATCACAGGCCAACACGCCGCACAGCTCGGCGCCCATACGATCGGCATCCGCCCCGAGCACATGCTGTTGTCGATGGAGAGCGGCGACTGGAAGGGTAGGGTCGTGGTCGCCGAGCATCTCGGATCCGACACTTTCCTGCATATCGATGCCGACGGCATCGGCATGGTGACGGCGCGCGGCAGCGGTGATTTTGCCGCCAAGGCTGGAGACACGGTCTATCTGACGCCGGACCGTTCGCGTATTCACAAATTCAACGAGGGCGGCCTTGCCATCTGAGGCAGGCCGCCGGCTGGGGGCAGGCATGCGAGCCGGGCGATGGCGCCCGGCCGTTTCGGCAAGACCTTCAAGAGGACTGAAACATGACGTGCAAACTATCGCTGGCAACGCTTTCCGACGCGGCGCGCACCGCCGCCGTCCCTGGATATGACAGGGCGTCGCTGAAAGCCGGCATCGTGCACTTCGGCGTCGGCAATTTCCATCGCGCCCATCAGGCGGTCTATCTCGACGACCTCTTCAACTCAGGCGCGGATCACGACTGGGCGATCGTCGGCGCCGGTGTGCTGCCGTCGGATGCCGCCATGCGCGAAAAGCTTGCAGCCCAGGATTTTCTGACGACGGTGGTCGAGCAGGACAACAACAAGACGGCGGCGCGCGTCACCGCGCCGATGATCGACATCCTGCCGGTCGGCGATCCCGCCGCGATCATCGCCAAGCTCGCCGATCCCGATATCCGCATCGTCTCGATGACGATCACCGAGGGCGGTTATTTCATCGATGCATCGGGCACATTCAATCCGGCCCATCCGGCAATCGCCGCTGACGGAAACAGCCCCGACGCGCCGAAGACGGTGTTTGGCCTGATCGTCGCCGGCCTGAAGGTGCGCAAGGCTAGGGGTATCGGTCCTTTCACCGTCATGTCCTGCGACAACATTCCCCACAACGGCATCGTCACCGCCAATGCCGTGGTCGGCACGGCGGCATTGTCGGATCCCGGCTTTGCCGAGTGGATCCGGGCGAATGTGGCCTTTCCGAATGCGATGGTCGACCGCATCACGCCGGCAACCGGCCAGCGGGAGATCGACTTCCTCAAGGACAATTTCGAGATCGAGGACAATTGGCCGGTCTATTGCGAGGAATTCAAGCAGTGGGTGCTCGAGGACAAGTTCACCGCCGGCCGGCCGGCGCTGGAAAAGGTCGGCGTCACCTTCGTTCCCGATGTCACGCCCTATGAGCATATGAAGATCCGCATCCTCAACGGCGGGCATGCGGCGATCGCCTATCCGGCGGCGCTGATGGACATTCATTTCGTTCATGATTCCATGGAAGATCCTTTGATTCGCGCCTTCCTCGCCAAGCTCGAGAAAGACGAGATCATCCCGATCGTGCCGCCGGTGCCGAACACGTCGCTCACAGATTATTTCGCGCTGATCGAACATCGGCTGCTCAATCCGAAGATTGCCGACACCATTCCGCGGCTGGCCCAGGACGGCTCCAACCGCCAGCCGAAATTCATCCTGCCGTCAACGCTCGACAATCTCAGCCAGGGCCGGGATGTCGTCGGGCTGGCACTGGTCTCGGCGCTCTGGTGCCGCTATTTCGCCGGCAAGAGCGACAGCGGCAAGGATATCGTCTTCAACGACGCCAGCGCCGAGCGCCTGCATGCGGCGGCGCTGAAGGCAAAAGACGATCCGTCGGCTTTCCTCGCCTTCGACGATATTTTCGGCGAGGTGGCGAAATCCGAACTTTTCCGCAAGCGTTTCGCCCATGCTCTCAAAACTCTGTGGGAAAAGGGCACGCGGGAGACGCTGCAGCTCTATCTCGACGGCAAGCTCGCAGTGTAGGGAATCCGGATGACGGCATTCATTGCCGCCGTCCATCCGGCCTTGCGAGGAAGCGGGACGGTCGTGCGTCCGAAATTGAACTCAGGTTGGGTCCTCCATGGCTGACGCTGAACCACAGCTGATCATCTTTGATTGCGACGGTGTGCTCGTCGACAGCGAGCCGATCTCGATTAGCGTGCTGGTCGGGGCGATGAACGATCTCGGCGTCTCGATCACCGAGGACCAGGCCTATGAGCGCTTTCTCGGCCGCAGTCTGTCGACGATGGTCGACACGCTGGATACCGAATTCAACGTCCATGCCGGCGAGGAATTCCTCGAGCGCATCCGCACCGATCTCTACGCCCGTTTTCGCACTGAATTGAAGCCGATCGACGGTATCGCCGCAGCAATCGATGGGCTCGGCGTTCGCTGCTGCGTTGCCTCCTCAAGCCAGATGGAGCGGATCCGGCTGTCGCTGTCCGTCACCGGGCTGCTCGGCAGGCTGCCCGACATCTTTAGTGCGACGATGGTCAAGCGCGGCAAACCGGCGCCCGATCTTTTCCTGCATGCGGCGCGTGAAATGCGGGTGGAACCTGCACATTGCATTGTCGTCGAGGACAGCCCGGCCGGCGTTGCCGCCGCCAAGGCGGCGGGGATGACGGTGTTTGCCTTCACCGGCGGATCGCATGCCAACTTCGCCGGCTATCGCGCCGAACTCGACCGGCTTTCGCCGGAAGTGGTGTTTGACGCCATGCCTGAATTGATACACCTTGTCCGCAACCATAAGCTGGACGGGATCAAGATTTGATGCGGGATCATGTGGTTGCGGTGGATGTCGGCACCGGCAGTGCGCGCGCCGGCGTCTTCGATGCCCGTGGCCGCTTGCTCGCCAAGGCCGAACATCCGATCGTGATGAACCGGCCGCGCGAAAATCATGCCGAACACGATTCCGAAGACATCTGGTCCGCCGCCTGCACGGCGGTGCGTAGCGCCATGGAGCAATCCGGCATCGCAGCAGCCTCGGTCGGCGCGATCGGCTTCGACGCCACCTGTTCGCTTGTCGTCCGCGATGTCGAGGGCCATCAGCTCAGCGTTTCCACCGGCGGCGAGAGGCGGTTCGACACGATCGTCTGGCTCGATCACCGGGCGCTGAAGGAAGCCGATTTCTGCACGGCGACGGAGCACGCTGTGCTCGAACATTCCGGGCTTGTCATGTCGCCCGAAATGGAGATGCCGAAGCTGATGTGGCTGAAGAAGAAGCTGCCCTCCACATGGGAAAAGGCCGGCTACTTCTTCGATCTCGCCGATTTCATGACGTGGAAATCGACCGGATCGGCTGCCCGGTCGCGCTGTACGCTGACTGCGAAATGGAACTATCTCGCCCATCTCGAAAAGGGCTGGCAGCAGGATTTCCTGGAGCGGATCGGTCTCGAGGATCTTCAGGCGCGCGGCCAGCTGCCGGATGAGACTGTGCCGGTCGGCGGCAGCGTCGGCCGGCTGACACCTGGTGCGGCAGAGGCGCTGGGGCTGACCACGGACTGCCATGTCTCGGCTGGGATGATCGACGCCTATGCCGGCGCGCTCGGTGCACTCGGCGGGTATGCCGCCGATCCTGCTAAGCGCGAACACCAATTGGCGCTGATCGCCGGCACGTCGAGCTGCATTGTCACCTTCTCCAGGGAACGCAAGCCGAGCCATGGCATGTGGGGGCCCTATTACGAGGCGGTCTTTCCACAATCCTGGCTGGTGGAGGCCGGGCAATCGGCGACCGGTGCGCTGCTCGACCACATCGTGCGCATGCATGCCGCCGGCGGCGAGCCGACGGCGGCGCTGCATCAGAGGATCGTCGCACGCATTGCCGAATTGCGGGCTGAGGAAGGTGATGCCTTCGGGGGCCGCATTTTCGTGCTGCCGGATTTCCATGGCAATCGCTCGCCGCTTGCCGATCCGCATGCCGTCGGCGTGGTCAGCGGGCTGAGCCTCGATACATCCTTCGATGGCCTCTGCACGCTCTACTGGCGCACTGCGGTAGCGATTGCGCTCGGGATCCGCCATATCCTCGAAATGATGAAGGAATACGGCTACGTGCCCGATACGCTGCATATTGCCGGCGGGCATGTGAAGAACCCGGTGCTGATGGAGCTCTACAGCGATGCCACCGGCTGCAAGGTCGTGGTGCCGAAGATGAACGAGGCGGTGCTGCTCGGCACGGCGATCGCCGCATCTGTCGCCTGCGGCTTGCACGGGAATTTAGCGGCGGCTGGCGAGGCGATGTATCCGGGCGGCGACGTTCGGCTTCCCGACAAGGGAAAACAGGCGCTCTACGACCGCGACTACCGCCGCCTTCTCGCCATGCACAGGCATCGCGCCGAGCTGGAAACGATGCAATAACGGTTCAGTGGTTGGCCGTCTCGCCAAGGACTGTCGCAAATTCCAGCATGCGGCGGCGGCGAAGGGCCGCCTCTTCGCCGACTTCGAGGATCACGGATTCCGACAGGCAATCAAGCAGCGCGATCAGTGGCGGTAGATTGTCGAGGTCGGGCGCGCGGGCAGGCGGCAAGGGCAGCATGACGTTCGACTGATCCGCCATCCAGTCCGCCTGCTGCGGTGAAATGAGCACGACCTTATAACCGTAGCGCCGCGCCGTCCTGGCAAGCAGCCGCGCCTTGGCGAAGCGGCGACAGTCGATGATGACGAGCAGCGCGTCGTCGACCGCCAGCCGGGCGAAGAGTTCGGCAAAACGATTGTCGGCACCGTCAAGCGTGCGCACGCCGTCGCGGGCTTGCGTCAGCCGCTGGCAGAAATGATGGGCAAGGCTTGCAAGCCGGGCATGTGTGGCGATCGACACTTCGCGGGCAGTGCTGATCAGGCTGACGGCTTCGGACCAATGCGGCTGCGCCGTCAGATGGTATATATGGTGGAGCGCCTGAATCTGTTCGGCAACCAGCACGGCGAGCGGTTTGCCCTCGGCGGCGTCCTGATGCAGCTCGCTCATGGCGCTTTGCAATTGCGCCGGCGATGTCGTCACGGTCTCGCGAATCTCGACTTTGACACTATCCAATCCCTGATAGCCGAGCGCGCGCAGGAAGCGCCCGACGGTCATCGGCGAGAGATCTAGCCGGTCGGCGACAGACGCAGCCGTCTCGAAAGGCAGGTCGTTCAGATGTTCGGTGAAATATTTCGCGATACGGCGTTCAGCCGGAGTACCGTTTTTTGCGTATTGCCTGAGTTTTTGCACAAAGTCTTCCACGTCAGCCTCCCCCGTTTTTCCTTAGAGGCGTTCCGCGGATGCGCTGTTGCGACCCCTTGTCTTTGCAACTATTTCGGAAGCTGCTTCTCAGGCCCATGCATATTCAGATACGTGACAATACTATATTAGCATTTAATTTTCGACAAGTTTTCTATTACCGCCTGCAATTTTATTCTCTCTTGTGGGTGGCATCAATCTTTCCTACATCTTCGGCGCAACCGGAGAAAGCTGAGACATGATCCTTGACGCCGCTCGACAATCGCTGACCAATTTGTTCGCGCCGGAAACACGTTCGGTCTTCTGGAAAGTGCTCGGGCTGACGATTCTCGTGCTGGTCGGTCTATGGTTCGCGCTGCGCGGGGCCTTCATGGCCTTCCTCTTTCCCTGGTTCACCAGCTTCTTTCCCGATGTGCCGGATTGGGCCGGGTGGCTCGCCCTGATTTTCGCAATCCTTGCCGGTATCGGTCTTGCGCTGATGCTGGCATTGCTGCTGTCGCCGGTCACGGCGCTGATCGCCGGCCTGTTCCTCGACGATGTCGCCGATGTCATCGAAAAACGCGATTATCCCAAGGACGCGGCGGGGACCGCCATGCCGCTCGGCCCGGCGATGGCAAGCTCGATCAAATTCCTCGGCGTGGTGATCCTCGGCAATATCGTCGCCTTGCTGCTGCTGTTCATCCCCGGCGTCAATCTGGTCGCCTTCTTTCTGGTGAATGGCTATCTGCTCGGACGGGAATTTTTCGAATTCGCCGCCATGCGCTTCCGGTCGCCTGAGGAGGCGCGGCTCTTCCGCGCCAAACACGCCTCCACCGTATTTCTTGGCGGGCTGGTGATCGCGCTTTTTCTGGCGATCCCCTTCGTCAACCTTCTGACCCCGCTGTTTGCCGCCGGCATGATGGTGCATCTGCACAAGATGATTTCCGCCCGCGACGCGGGTTTTCGGGCGTGAGGTTAGCCGGGCAGGACGGCGACCTGCTCTACTCGACGGCCTCGCCGATCACCTGCGGCGGTAGTTCGACGAGCGGCGCCGGCACATCCCAACTCTTTTCCGGCGACTTGCAGAGATCGGCGATGACGCAGCGTTCGCATTCGGGGCGGCGCGCCTTGCAGGTGTAGCGGCCGTGCAGGATCAGCCAGTGATGGGCATGGTAGAGGTAATGTTGCGGGATCACCTTCATCAGCCGCGCCTCGACTTCGTCGGGCGTCTTGCCGGGGGAAAGCTTGATGCGATTGGCAATTCGGAAGATATGGGTGTCGACGGCCATCGTCGCCTGGCCGAAGGCCATGGAGAGCACGACATTGGCGGTCTTGCGGCCGACGCCCGGCAATTTCACCAGTTCGTCGCGTGTCTCCGGCACCTTGCCGGCGAAATCATCGACCAGCATCTGCGAGAGGGCGATGACGTTTTTCGCCTTGTTGCGATAGAGGCCGATCGTCCTGATATAGTCGCGCAACCGCTCCTCGCCAAGTTCGAGCATCTTTTCCGGCGTATCGGCAACCTTGAAGAGGGCGCGGGTCGCCTTGTTGACGCCGACATCGGTTGCCTGCGCCGACAGTGCGACGGCGACGACGAGGGTGAAGGGATTGCTATGCTCGAGTTCGCCCCTCGGCTCCGGCCGCTGCACCGAGAAGCGGTGGAAGATCTCCTCACGCTCGGCGAGCGAATAGGCGGTCTTCACCGTCGCCGCCGGTTTGCGGCGAGCGATCACATTCGAGTTTTGCGACGGTCTGGTAACGGATTTGAGTTTCGGATTCGCCATGGTGAATCTATACTCAGCAGCCATGATGGAAAGCAACGCCGACAGCCTCAACGAGCAGCCTGTTTTCGCTGCCGAGCTTTTCCCCCACCGATCGCTCGGCCGCCGGGGCTTCCGGGTGCTGCTGATCCTGTCCGGCGCCGTCTGCTTCCTCTATGGGATGTTCTTCATCGCGACCGGCGCCTGGCCGATCGGCTTTTTCTTCGGGCTGGATTTCGCATTGCTTTACGGCGCCTTCTGGCTGAACTACCGCTCCGGACGAGCGCGCGAGGAGATCACGGTGTCGCGTACCGACGTATCGGTACGCAAGTTTGCGCCATCGGGGCGGATGGTGGAGCACCATTTCAATCCGTTCTGGACGCGCTTCCTCGTTCGCCGGCATCAGGAGATCGGTATTCTCTCGATGCAGATCTTCGGCGAGGGTCGGCGCACCGATATCGGCTCGTTCCTCAACCCCGATGATCGTGAAAGCTTCGCCAAGGCCTTCAAGGGGGCGCTGGCCACGGTCAAGCAGCGTATCTGAACTTACCTCGCGGTGCGCAAGAAACGGGTGGTTTGCGAACAGCCAATTGATTATCTCCTTACGACAAGGAGAAAGACGATGAATATGATTGCGAACCTGCAGACAGACATAACGCCTGACGGCCCTGACTATGACATTGTCCGCCGGGTGATCGAACTCATCACCGAGGATTATCGCGACCAGCCTTCGCTGGAGGCGATCGCGGCGCGGCTCAACCAGTCGCAGACACAGCTGCAGAAGACCTTCACCCGCTGGGCCGGCCTGTCGCCCAAGGGCTTCCTGCAGGCAGTGACGCTCGACCACGCCAAGCGGCTGCTGCGCAAGGAAGACATGCCGCTGCTGGAGACCTCGATCGAGGTCGGCCTCTCCGGCCCGAGCCGGCTGCACGATCTTTTCGTAACCCATGAGGCGATGTCGCCTGGCGAATGGAAGGCGAAGGGCGGCGGTCTTACCATCCGCTACGGCTTCCACATCTGCCCTTTCGGCATCGCGCTGATCATGGTCACCGACCGCGGCCTTGCCGGCCTTGCCTTCAGCGATTCCGGCGACGAGAAAGCCTGCCTCGAGGATATGACCTGCCGTTGGCCGAATGCCCAATATGTCGAGGACCTGCAGGCGACGGTTCCCTATGCCGCCCGCATCTTCGAGCCCGGCAAATGGTCCTCGGAACAGCCGCTGCGGGTCGTGCTGATCGGCACGGATTTCCAGGTCAGCGTCTGGCAAAGTCTGATGAAAATCCCGTTCGGCAAGGCGGTCACCTATTCCGATATCGCCAAGGATATCGGCCGGCCGACGGCGCAGCGCGCCGTGGGGGCGGCGGTCGGGGCGAACCCGATCTCCTTCGTGGTGCCTTGCCATCGGGCGGTCGGCAAGAATGGCGCGCTGACCGGCTACCATTGGGGCTTGACCCGCAAGCGGGCGATGCTTGGCTGGGAGTCGGCGCACGCCTGATAGCAGGGTCCGAAGGATGGGGACCTAGCAGCAACGCGTTCGTCGCTTGTCGCTCCGACCGTTCGCTCCCGGCGTCGCTCACCCCACATCGCCTCGCTATCGCTCCGGCACTTCTCCCCGCTGGGGAGAAGAGGCAGCCGGAGATGTGTCGGCTAATTCCAGCAGCGCCCGTGCCGCGCTTTCATCGGTGATCAGCGTGTTGCAGCCGATGCGCTTGATCGTCGCGCGGATGGCGACGGCGCGGTGGGCGCCGCCGGAGGAGAGCACGATATGCTTGGCCTCCTTCAGCGTGTCGAGATCGACGGACATGACGCGCCGATTGATCGAGTGGTCGACCGAATTGCCGTCCTTGTCGAGAAAGTTGAACATGGTGTCGCAGACGCAGCCGGCAGCGATCAGCTCCCGCAGCTCGGCCTTCGAGATCCAGCCCTCCGACAGCGAGGTCGAATGCGGGCCGATATCGCCGCAGCTGACAATCGCCAGATCGAGGCTCTCGGCCAGACGGTAGATCGTATCCAGCCCGCATTTCTCGATCAGATTGCGCTTGGTCTCGACGGAATCGACGAGAAGCGGCGCCAAGAACATATAACATTCGGCGCCGAGCTGATTGGCCAGCCGCCATGTGTAATCGATCGGGTTCGTCTGGTGCACGGCGACGATGCCGCCGAGCAGCGAGACGACCTTGCAATTGGCGCGGCGCGGCGGCCGGAAGCTTGACAGCGAGGCGGTCATGGTTCGGCCCCAGCCGACGCCGATCGTATAGTCGTCCGGAATGGCTTCGGAGAGAAACTGGCCAAGCGCCAACCCGACATTCTTTGCCAGCGAATTGACGTCACTGCCGACCGGTGACGGCACGACGATTGCCTCGTCAAGGCCATAGGCGCGCTCCAGTCTCACCGAAAGCTCGACGCAGTCGCCGATTGAATCGTTGATCCAGATCTGGACTTCGCTACGCTTCATCGCTTCGTCGAGCAGGCGGATCACGGTGGTACGGCTGATGCCGAGCTGTTCGGCGACGTCCTTCTGGGTCAGACCCTCATTATAATAGAGCCATGCAGCCCTCAGCCGCAGCGAGGATGCTTCCGAAAAGGCCGTGTGCGTGCCGCGTTTAAGCTTGACCACATCTCCTCCGCACAATTCCTGCCCTGAATCCCTCACGAGATGAAAGGTCGCAGCGATACGCTTGTGCCTGGATAATGACGGGCGTGACACTTATGTCAATTGAAATGCACAAATGTCCTTGACTTTTCCCTGGCCGGATGGCGATAGTCCTGACGATAAAAGTCGTTCTGTCCGTCCGAGGAGGACATAGTGCGGGCATGCCGAAAGTCACGACCGGCCTTCCAGCCGCAGGCGGTATCGCTTACGTTCGGCGTGCGGTTTGCCCGGGAACAGGGCTACTGTGCTTCACGTTTATGAATCATCCGTGACGGATGCGCGCATTCTCGCCTGCAGCATGCAGACAATCTGTCGGTAGATCACCTTTGCCGGGCGGAACTCGCGCCGGTCGCAGCCCAAGTTCAACAAGGATTATTGACCATGACATCCAAGCTTGACCAACTCCGCGAGATTACCACTGTCGTCGCCGATACCGGCGATATCGAAGCCGTCGCCCGACTGAAGCCTGTGGATTGCACGACGAACCCGAGCATCGTGCTGAAGGCTCTGGGCACGCCGATGTTTGCCGATGCCATCAAGGAAGCCATCGCCTGGGGCAAGAAGCAGGGCGGCAATTCCGAAGCCGTTTCTTCCGCTGTCGCCGATCGCCTCGCCATCTCCGTCGGCGCAGCCCTGGTGAAGCTCGTCCCGGGCCGTGTCTCGACCGAAGTCGACGCCGATCTTTCGTTCGATACCGAGGCTTCGCTTGCCAAGGCGCGATCGATCATCGCCGCCTACAAGGAACGCGGCATCGATCAGGACCGCATTCTCATCAAGCTCGCTTCCACCTGGGAAGGCATCCGCGCCGCTGAGGTGCTGCAAAAAGAAGGCATCGACTGCAATCTGACGCTGCTCTTCAGCAAGGCCCAGGCAATCGCCTGCGCCGACGCCAAGGTGTTCCTGATCTCGCCCTTCGTCGGCCGCATCCTCGACTGGTACAAGAAATCAACGGGCAAGGACTACACCGCCGAGGAAGATCCGGGCGTCATCTCCGTCCGTGAAATCTACAATTACTACAAGGCGAACGATATCAAGACGATCGTCATGGGCGCCTCCTTCCGCAGCGCCGGCGAAATCGAAGCGCTTGCCGGTTGCGACCGCCTGACCATCAGCCCGAACCTGCTCGACGAACTCGCCAAGGATGAAGGCAAGCTGGAGCGCAAGCTTTCGCCGGAAGGCCGCAAGCCGGATCCGAAGGTTTCCGTCGACGAGAAGACCTTCCGCTGGATGATGAACGAAGATGCGATGGCGACGGAAAAACTCGCCGAAGGCATCCGCGCTTTCGCCAAGGATCTCGGAACGTTGCGCACCATGGTGCAGAAGGAACTGCAGCTCGCAGCCGCCTGATAGGGCGGGGGATGCAATCGAAGGCGCGGCTGCCGGCTGGCAGGCGCGCCTTTTTCGTGCTGTTATCAAGGACATATGCTGTCGGAGACTGGTATGGCGGATGAGGTACGGGCAAATTCGCTTACAGTATTTGCCTACAAGCATGCGAGCTTCATCATATCAGTCCTTGCCGGACTGGTGGTCTTCTTGGCTGTGACCTCGCGCGACGTCAGCGCCGGCAACATCCTGTTCGGCTGGAATGTCAGCGCCGGCGTTTTTGTCGTGCTCAGCTGGCGCAAGATGCTGCGGGCGACAGTCGAAAGTATCCGGAAAAAGGCCGAGGATCTCGATTTTTCCGATACGGTTCTTTTGGCTCTTTCGATCGGCGCAGCCCTTGCCAGCATCGCCGGCATCGGCCTCGAGCTTCATTCCATCAAGGAAGCGGCGCCCGACGCGGCGCTGGCACGGGCAGGTGCTGCGGTGCTGACGATCCTGATCTCCTGGATGTTTCTGCATACGCTCTTCACCATCCACTACGCCCATTATTTCTATGGCGGGACAGACGGGGAGGGCGGCCTGAAGTTTCCTGATGGGATCGAAGAGCCCGGCTACTGGGATTTTCTCTATTTCTCTTTCACCATCGGCGTTGCCGCGCAGACGGCGGATGTCGCGGTCAGCTCGACCAGCATGCGTAAGCTGACCTTGCTGCATGCCGTGTTGTCGTTCCTTTTCAACACGACGATCCTGGCGCTGGCGATCAATGTCGGTGCGAGCCTGCTTTAGCTCATTGTATTGATGCATATCGTTATCCCCGAACCGCTGCACACTTCTGCACACTTCGGGGCGACATGCATTAACCCTTTGCCGCTGCCCTGAAGAGGGTCTCGAACTCGGCCAGATCGCCTGCAGCCACATCCGAAATCGCCCAGAACACCAACCCTCCGTCCGACCATTGCTTGATGTTGTAGCCGTCATCCACCGTCGTCGTCTGGGTGGCCGCGGCCGCCGGCCAGATGAACAGGTTGATGATATGGCCGTGGCGTCGGTAGACGAGAGCAGCAACGGCGCGATCACCGATGTAGTCGACACGTCCGCCGATCAGCGGAAAACCGCCCTTGGCGAGATCGCTGACCGGTGGTGAAAAATCGATCTTGCCGTTGAACCACGGTTTTACCGTGTGCTGATCCGAGGTCAGCACGTCGGTCAGATGATCGGCCATCATCGACCTGACATGGCTAGCCATGATCTGGTCCTGCAAAAGCAAGGCCGGCGACGGTGCGTTGATGAACAGGAAGGCGCCTGCTCCCAGCGCCGCGAGCGAAGGCACGAAGCTCCATTGCCGGAGGAAATCCAGCGTGCGCCGCCAGACTGGCGCTTGGCGCCGGAGCGGCAGGCCGGATGCGGCTGCCTGTTCGAAAGACAGCATTGACAGCACTTGCGAGCGCAGCGCCTCCGGCAGTTTCCATTTGATGCCATCCTGATCGATGATCTTTCTCACGGCACGAACCTTTTCCATCTCCGCCCTGCAATTCGCGCAGCTGGCAAGATGAGCCTCGAATTGCGCTGTATGGACGGAATCGAGTTCGTTATCGACAAAGCCGTGCAGCATGATGCGCCATTCCGGGCAGTCTTTCTCCTGGGCTTCACTCATGGTGCCGTCTCTCTTTTGCTGCATGCATCCCAGGCTTCGCCAAATTCACGGCGCGCCCTGGCAAGCCGCGACATGACCGTGCCGATCGGCGCATCGATGATCTCGGCGATCTGTCGGTAGGAAAGATCTTCAAGCTCGCGCAAGACAAGGATTTCCCGCATCGCCTCCGGAAGCCGGCTGATGACAGCGCGTACGCACTGCTGTTCGCTTCGTCGGATCGTCGCAGTCTCCGGCGAATCCTCCTCCGAGGCGATCTGGTATTCGCCGCCTTCGTCGAGGTCAGCATAGCCGTCATTGCCCAAAGACTGCTCGAACCGCGCTTTGCGGCGATCCTGCTGGCGCCAGACATGACAGCAGTTCCTGACAATGGCAAAGAGCCAGGCGCGCGGGTCGCCGCCACGATAGGTTTCGAAATTGCGATAGGCGCGCAGAAAGGCTTCCTGGACAATATCCTGCGCGGCATCAGCATCGCGGCTGAGGAAGCGGGCAAAATTATAAGCCGCATCAAGATGGGGAACGATGATGTCCTGAAAGGGCTGCATGAATTCATGCTGCACGCTCGTCTCGGTTGCCGAAGCGCCCCGATCGCTGCGCGATTTATCCGAGACCATGAAATGGAACAGCCACGCCGCACCGCCGAGAAAGACGGCCAGCGGTGATCGTGGAATGCGGGCTGCCGGCGCATGCCGGGCCAGCAGCAAATCGGTCGGTCCGAGAGGATAGGTGATCTGGATGTTTGTCATCATTCTCCCCGCCTCAACAGCAGCCGAATTTGGGCGTCGGACCCGCAGGCATGCAATGCGGCCCCTTGCGGTCTAGACCGATCGGCAAGCGGTTTTATTCCATGTCGACGCCAGTTTTTTGCATGCAGGCGGGCGTCAGTCGTGCGCGATAGAAATAGAACAACATTTTCAACAGCTTGAAGAAAATACTCCCGAGATTGGGAATAAGTGCGCCGTGCCGGCGATCTAGTTCGGCAGCGAGGACATCTGAACAATCCAGTCTTCGCCACCAGAAATGCCATCAACGAGAGGAGGCATAATCATGTTTACCATGTCACGTCGCGCCGTCCTGGGATCGGCTGCCGCGGCGGCTGCATTCGGTCTGTCGTCGAACCTCGAATTCGTCATGCCGGCGCTCGCCGCAACGCCGCTGGAGCCGATGGTCGGCTTCTACAAATACACGATCGGGGATGTCGAAGTCACGGCGATCTATGACGGCATCTGGAAAAAGCCGCATGACCCGACTTTCATCAAGAACGCTTCGATCGAGGACACCAAGGAGGCGCTTTCCAAGGCTGGGCTCACGACCGAATTCATGCCGATTCCGCTGACAGTGGTCGTCCTGAAGCTCGGCGACCGTCTGATCATGATGGACGCGGGCTCGGGCGTCGGTCAATGGCAGGCAAATGCCACGCATCTGCCGGCGAACATGGCGGCCGCCGGCATCGACTACAAGAAGATCGACACGATCATGCTCTCGCATTTCCATCCGGACCATGTCTGGGGGCTGATGGAAAAGGGAACGAACGATCCAGTCTTCCCGAACGCCGAACTCATCGTCAACGCCGTCGAATACAGTTGGTGGACCGAGCCCGGCCGGGTCGAGAAGCTTGCGGAGGGCCGCAGACCGGCCGGCAAACGCATCGCCGAGGTTTTTCCGACATGGAAGAACTGGAAGCAGGTTGACGACGGGGCCGAGGTTGCACCGGGAGTGCTTCTTCTCGCTGCGCCCGGCCACACGCCTGGCCATTCGGCCTATCTTGTCACCTCCGGCAACAAGCAACTGCTTGTCTCGGCCGACATCATGTATGTGCCGGCCCTGCTTGCGCCGCATCCCGAATGGCAAGGCAGCTACGACCAGGACGGGCCGATGGCCGTCGGCACGCGCCGGCGCCTGATCGACCGCATCATCGCCGACAATATCGCGATCTGCGGCTCGCATTTCCCTTTCCCCGGCTCGGGCAGGTTCGTCAAGGACGGAAATGCCTATGGCTTTACACCGACAGTCCAGGCCTGAAAGGCCGAAAGGAGACCATCATGAAATATGCAATTCTCGGATTCATCTGGCTTTGTGCCATATGCGCGGGCTTTTCCGCGGTGACGGCGCTTCCCGCCTTTGCCGTCGACAATATGGAATCGACGGACGCTCCCGACCTGTCGTCGGTGCGCGCCAAGATCGATACCAAGGATTACGACGGCGCCCTGGCAGAGCTTCGCGGCCTTGCCGAGGACAACCAGCAGGCGGATGTCTATAATCTGATGGGATATACGCTGCGCAAGACGGGCGACTACAAAACGTCCCTGACCTACTACACCAAGGCACTGGAGCTTCAGCCCGATCACAAGGCAGCGCGTGAATATCTCGGCGAACTCTATATCGAGACAGGCGAGATGACGAAGGCCGAGGAGCAGGTGTCATCATTGAAGCAACTTTGCCCGAGCGGCTGCGAAGAACTCGAAGACCTGCAAAAGGCCATTGCGGCCAAGGGCGGCAAATGACGAGCATATGAACGCAAGAGCAGGCGGCACGACCGCCTGCCCGTCTCAAACCGGAGGATATGATGGAAAGCGCCTCAAGCCGGCCCGGATTGGCCGATCTCATTCTTCTCCTCGGCAGGCTTCTGCTGTCACTGATCTTTCTGCATGAAGCCTGGTCGCTCGCGACGGATATCACCGCGACCGTCGATACTTTCGCAAAACTCGGGCTCTCGGCGCCGGTTGCCTTCGCCACCATCGCCCTTCAAATCGGTGCCGGCCTGTCCATTGCGACAGGCTTTCTCTGCCGGCTTGGCGCCTTGGCGCTGGCGTTCTTCTGCCTGGCGACCGCCTTGCTCTTCCACACCAATCTTGCGAGCCAGAACGAGCTTCTGCATTTCGAGAAGGACCTGGCGATTGCCGGCGGCATGTTCGTCCTGGCGGCGTCGGGCGCAGGATCGATATCGATCGACAATCTGCTGCGAAAGCGAACAAATGGACTGCATCCCTGGCTGCGCGCGGTGCTGTAGTCGAGGCTCTGCGAGCATCCTGCGGCGCAATAAAATCGAATAAAACCGAACAAACGGCGGCGTCGTTGCGGGCTACACTTATGGCGACAGGTCAGGAGTGTGCCAGTGATGTCTTCCCCGCAAAACAATCAGCAAAAGCCAATTCTCGTCTTTCTGAGAAAGGGCGCTGCCAACGATATCGTCTCGAAATTGAATGCGAACGGATATGCCGCGGTTGCTGTATCGGCGCCAAGACTCTTCGACGTCTTGCGATCCGACGGCATATTTCTGCTATGTTGCGCAGCTTCGGCCGAACATGACTGATAAAAGCGGTCGCGTCCCCCAGTTGAAATAGGCTGCAGGCTCGAAAAGCGGATGTGCAAAACAGTCAAGGAGTGTCCGCCAGAAGGCCGGGTATACGACGACAGGCACAGTATCCCGCCGGAGGCGCGTCAGTAGGCCCGCGGCGGCAAGCGCAAGTCATACGATCTTGCTGTCTCAAGCTGCCGCCCATCCATCTCACCCCAAATCCTGTGTTCGGGGGAATCTAGAAGACCGCCTGGCCGGCCATCAGCGCGAGAACCAGGAAGATCAGGAAGATCACCAGCGCGATGCCGAAGAGAACGCGGGCGATCGTCGCGGTGGCTGCCGAGACGCCGGAGAAACCGAAAAAGCCGGCGATGATCGAAATTACGAAAAATATCAGAGCCCATTTCAGCATGACGTCATCCTTTGCGGTTGCCTGAGAAAGACGCTGCAACGGGCAAATTGTTCCGGATCGTTTGGAATGGAATGACGTTCTCTCCCTAAAGTGCGCCGCATCGAATTCGATTCATGCGACGCGCTTTAGTCCTCTGTTTTTATGCATGTCGTTATTTCCCGGAACCGCTGCACACTTCCGGGCGACATGCATTGGGAATACGGGTCTTTTCAAAGCCTGTCCGATCTGTTTGAAGAGACTGTCGATTGCCCCGTCGATGAAAGCTCGATCACCATGCCAGCTTTTCTGGATCAGCATACGTTTTCCGCCTATTTCGAAGTGATCATGATCAATCTCCTGCTGTCGGGAGACAATGTCATCGTCATCGGCATGGCTGCCGCCGGCCTCGTCAGCGAGCTGCGCGGCAAGGCGATCGCCGTCGGTATCGCGGCGGCCGCCGTCATCCGCATTGTCTTCGCGGTCATCGCCGCCAAGCTTCTGGCGATTACCGGCATCACGCTCGCCGGCGGCCTGATGCTGCTCTGGATCTGCTGGACGATGGGCCGCGAGCTCATTTCGGAGAGCGCGGAGGGGGCTCATGCCGGCGAAGCCGTCGTGCATATCAAGCCGAAACTCTTCCGGCAGGCGATTGGCCAGATCATCTTCGCCGACGTCTCGATGTCGCTCGACAATGTGCTCGCCGTCGCCGGGGCGGCCAAGGACAATATGAGCGCGCTGATCTTCGGGCTGATCCTCTCGGTGCTATTGATGGGCGTCGCGTCGAATTTCGTCGCCAGGCTGCTCAACTGCTATCGGTGGATCGGTTGGTTCGGCCTTGCGATCATCGTCTATGTCGCGATCGACATGATCTGGAGCGGCGGCAGTCAATTGCTGGCGCTTTATAACCACACAGCCTGAGATCCGCCGGGGCGAACCAATGCAGAACGCCCATCTCCGCCGGCAACGACGGATCGTGGGGTCTGGGTTTCCCTCCGAATCCTGTTCTAAATTAAAGAGTTAGAGCATGATGTCATGAGAAACATCATGCTCTAACGAAGGTCAGCCGTGATTGATCATCACATGGCGCACGGCGGTGTAATCCTCCAGCGCGTAGGTCGACATGTCCTTGCCGTAGCCCGATTGTTTCAGACCGCCATGCGGCATTTCGTTGACCAGCATGAAATGCGTGTTGATCCAGGTGCAGCCATATTGCAAACGGGCGGCCGTCTTCATGCCGCGGCCAATATCCTTGGTCCAGACCGAGGAGGCGAGGCCGTAATCGCTGTCGTTTGCCCAGGCGACGGCATCGTCGGCATCGGAAAAGCGGGTGACCGAGACGACCGGGCCGAAGACCTCGCGGCGGACGATCTCGTCGTCCTGCAGGGCGCCAGCAATGACCGTCGGGGTGAAGAAGAAGCCCTTGTCGCCCGAGACCTTGCCGCCGGTGGTGACCTCCATGTGCTTGTGCTCGGAAGCGCGGGCGACGAAGCTTTCGACGCGGTCGCGCTGGCGCCTGGAGATCAGCGGACCGATCTCGTTTTCAGTATCGTCGGCCTGGTTGAAGCGGATGCTCGATACTGCCGAGGAAAGATCGGCGACGAAATTGTCGTAGACCCTGGCATCGGCATAGATGCGGCAGGCGGCCGTGCAGTCCTGGCCGGCATTGTAATAGCCGAAGGTGCGGATGCCTGACACGACGGCGTCGATATCGGCATCGTCGAAGACGATGACGGGGGCCTTGCCGCCGAGTTCCAGGTGGGTGCGCTTAACCGTCTTGGCGGCAGCCTGCAGCACCTTTTTGCCGGTGGCGACATCGCCCGTGATCGAGACCATGCCGATCTTGGCATGATTGATCAGCGCGTTGCCGACGCTCTCGCCGCGGCCGAGGATGACGTTGACGACGCCTTCGGGCAGGATTTCGGAAAGCAGCTTGGCCATCTTCAGTGCCGTCAGCGGCGTCTGCTCCGAGGGCTTGAAGACGACGGTATTGCCGCCGGCGATCGCCGGGGCCAGCTTCCAGGCCATCATCATCAGCGGATAGTTCCACGGCGCGATCGAGCCAACGATGCCGATCGGATCGCGACGGATCATCGAGGTGTGACCGGGCAGATATTCGCCGGCGGCCGGTGCGTGCAGATTGCGCACGGCGCCGGCGAAGAAGCGATAACAATCGACGATAGCCGGAATTTCATCGTTGAGCACTGAATTGATCGGTTTGCCGCAGTTCAGCGCCTCCAGCGTGGCGAAGCCGGCGGCATCCTTTTCGATGGCGTCGGCGATCTTCAGGAGGTAGCCGGAACGTTCGCCCGGCGTCGTCTGCGACCAGCTCCTGAAGGCTTTTTCGGCGGCATCGACGGCGGCGTCGACCTGGGAGAGCGAGGCCTCGGGAAGGTCGATCACCGTCTCGCCGGTCTTCGGGTTCAGGATGTGCTCTTCCGTCTCCGTGCCGTTTTCGAAGCGGGAACCGATCAGCATCTGCGTATCCATGATGTTCTCCCTGTTATTTGCCAGCGCCGGCAATCTGGTCGCCGTCGCGGGTGAGGTAATAGGCTGCCAGAATCGGCAGAAAAGTGACGAGCACCACGAGCATGGCGACCACATTGGTGACGGGCCGCTGGCGCGGGCGGATGAGCTCTTCGAGCATCCAGATCGGCAGGGTCGATTGCTGGCCCCCAGTGAAGGTGGTGACGATGACCTCGTCGAAGGACAATGCGAAAGCCAGCATGCCGCCAGCGAGAAGGGCGGTGCCGATATTCGGCAGGATGACATGGCGGAAGGTCTGGAAGCCGTCGGCGCCGAGATCCATCGACGCCTCGATCAGCGAGCCGGCGGTGCGCCGGAAGCGGGCGACCGCATTGTTGTAGACGACGACCACGCAGAAGGTGGCGTGGCCGAGCACGATGGTCCAGACCGAAAAGGGGATGTCGAACAGACTGAAGGCGGAGCGCAGCGCAATGCCGGTGATGATGCCGGGAAGCGCGATCGGCAGGATGACAAGCAGTGAGATCGCCTCGCGGCCGAAGAACTTCGTCTGGCTGACGGCAGCCGCGCAGAGTGTGCCGAGGATGAGCGCGATCGCGGTGGCGATGACGGCGACCTGCACGGAAAGGCCAAGCGCCGACCAGACGTCCGGCCGATTCCAGGCGACAGCGAACCATTGCAGCGTCAGGCCGGGCGGCGGCCATTGATAGCTCTTCTCCTCGATGGTGAAGGCATAGACGAAGATCAGCAGGATCGGCAGGTGCAGGAAGAGCAGCCCGCCGGTGGCAGCGATCTTCAAGGGCAGCGGCGATCTCTTGAGGTCAGAGCGCATCGAAGGCCCCCAGCTTTTTGGCGAGCGACAGGTAAAGCGCCATGATGACGATCGGCACGACGGAGAAGGCGGCGGCGAGCGGCACGTTGCCGGCGGTTCCCTGCTGGGCGTAGACGGCCTGGCCGATGAACAGCCTGGACGAGCCGATGATCTGCGGGATGATGTAGTCGCCCAATGTCAGCGAGAAGGTGAAGATCGAACCGGCGACGATGCCGGGAAGCGCCAAGGGCAGCAGCACGGTGCGGAAGGTCTGGCCCGGCGTGGCGCCGAGATCGGCCGAGGCCTCGATCAGGTTGCCGGGCACGCGTTCGAGGGCCGCCTGCGTCGGCAAGATCATGTAGGGGAGCCAGATATAGACGAAGACGATGAAGGTGCCGAGGTAGCTCACCGAGAGCGAATTGCCGCCGACGACGGGCAGATTGAGAATGCCGTCGAGTAGCCAGGCGAGATGGAGCTTCTCGAAGAGCCAGGTGAGGATGCCTTCCTTGGCGAGGATCAGCTTCCAGGCGTACACCTTGACGAGATAGCTCGACCAGAGCGGCAACATGACGCCGAGATAGAAGAGTACCTTCCATTTGCCTTGCGCATAACGTGCCGCGTAATAGGCGATCGGAAAGGCGATCAGTGCGGAAGCGATGGTGACGAGCGCGGCCATCACGACCGTGCGGATGATGATGTCGAAATTCGTCGGGCTCAGCAACTGGGCGTAGGTCGAGAGTGTGAATTCGTAATTCACCAGGCCGGAAAAATCGTCGATCGAAAAGAAGCTCTGCAAGAGCAGGGCGATCAGCGAGCCGATGTAGATGATGCCGAGCCAGAGCAGCGGCGGCGTCAGCATCAGGAAAAGCAACAACTTCGGGTGCCGCCAGAAGACATCCGACATCCGGCCGAAGAAACCGCTGCGGCCGGGAAGGATCGATGTCTTGGCGTTGGAGATGGTGAGCGCTGTCATGCCGCATCGTCCATGTAATGGATATCGGCAGGCTGCCAGGCGAGGCGGATGCCGGTGCCGACATCAGGCACAGGCGCGCCAGCCGGCAGCATCACATGCAGCCGGCTGCCCCTGAGATCGACGCCGAGACGGGTGGCGGCACCGAGGAAGCTCGCATGTTCGACTGTGGCCTCGATGCCGTCGCCTGCCAGGCGGATCGCTTCGGGCCGCAAGCTCGCCCAGCGTTTCTCGCCGCCGAGCGCGGCCATCAGCTCCGGCGCGATAACATTCGAGGAGCCGACGAAATCGGCGACGAAGCGGGTCTTCGGGCGGCGGTAGATATCCTGCGGCGTGCCTTCCTGGACGATGTTGCCATTGTTGAAGACGGCGACACGATCGGCCATGGACAATGCTTCGCCCTGATCATGCGTCACGAAGACGAAGGTGATGCCGAGCGCGCGCTGCAGGCTCTTCAACTCCTCCTGCATCTGCTCGCGCAGTTTCAGGTCCAGCGCGCCGAGCGGCTCGTCGAGCAGCAGCACCTTCGGCTTGTTGACGAGGGCGCGGGCGAGTGCCACGCGCTGCCGCTGGCCGCCGGACAGCTGACCGGGGCGGCGTGCGCCATAGCCCGGCAGCTTGACAAGCTCCAGGGCATCGCCCGCCGCCTTCATCCGCTCCGCCTTGCCGACGCCCTTGACCATCAGCCCGTAGGCGACATTGTCGAGAATGTTCAGATGCGGGAAGAGCGCGTAGTCCTGGAACACAGTGTTGACGTTGCGGCGATAGGGCGGAACGCCGTCGGCCGTCTCGCCGAAGATCTGGATATGGCCGGCACTCGGCTGCTCGAAGCCGGCGATCAATCTCAGGCACGTCGTCTTGCCGGAGCCGGACGGACCGAGCATGGCGAAGAATTCGCCCGGCGCGATCTCGAGATCGACGCCGTCGACGGCGCGAACCTGGCCAAAATGGCGCGATACCTGCTGGAAGCGGACGGCTGACGTCATTGGGAGCTCCGGGCCTTTCATGTTCAGAGAGGGCTTTGGTCTTGGCCAGTGAAGACCCCGCCCCAAACCCCTCCCCACAAGGGGGAGGGGCTTAACCTGCCGTACCGTTTCGCAAATACCTTGGTGTTTCGGCAGGATTCGGCGGTGCCACTTGTCGCCCCTCCCGCTTGTGGGGAGGGGTTCGGGGCGGGGTCTTCAACCACACAAGCTGACCTGGCTGTTACCGTCCGCCAATCACGCCAATATAATCCGACACCCAGCGATGATAGGGCACGCATTCGCTCTGTGTCGCGCATTTGGCGACCGGGGTTTTCCAGAACTTGATCTTGTCGAAGTGATCGAAGCCGTTGGTGGCGCAGCCGGCGTCGCCCATCAATTCGTTGCCCTTGCAGGCGGCGGGAACCGAGGGGACAGCGCCGAACCAGGCGGCGGCGTCGCCCTGGACCTTGGCCTGCAGCGAATGTTCCATCCACATATAGGCGCAGTTCGGGTGTTCGCTGTCGGCGTGCAGCATGGTGGTGTCGGCCCAGCCGGTGACGCCTTCATCCGGGAAGGTGGAGGCGATCTTCTGCTTGTCGGCCTGCAGCAGGTTCACCTGGAAGGGCCAGGAACCGGAAGCGACGACGCCTTCGTTCTTGAAGTCGTCGATCTGGATCATTGCATCGTGCCAGTAGCGGGAGACGAGCTTGCGCTGGCCGCGCAGCAGGTCGAGGGCCGCCTTGTACTGGTCTTCGGTCAGTTCGTAAGGATCCTTGATGCCCAGATCCGGCTTGTGGGCCATCAGATAGAGGGCGGCGTCGGCGAGATAGATCGCGCCGTCATAGGCCTGGACGCGGCCCTTGTTCGACTTGCCGTCCGGCAGGGTCTGCTCCTCGAAGACGACGTTCCAGCTGGTCGGCGCCTTGTCCTTGAAGGCATCGGTATTATACATCAGCACATTCGGCCCCCAGAGATAGGGCACGCCGTAATGCACGTCGCCGACCGTATACCACGGGCCTTTCTGCAGGCGCTCGTCGACGGTCTTGAAGCTCGGGATCAGATCGGTGTTGATCGGCTGGACACGTTTGCCGGCGATGAGGCGCAGCGATGCGTCGCCCGATGCCGTGACAAGGTCGAAGCCGCCCTCGTTCATCAGCGATACCATTTCATCCGAGGTGGCGGCGGTCTTGACGGAGACCTTGCAGCCCGTCTCCTTTTCGAAATCGGTGACCCAATCATAGTTCTTGTCGGTCTCGCCGCGTTCGATATAGCCGGCCCAGGCGACGATGCTGACTGCTCCTTCGCCCTTGCCGAGCGCCTTCAGCGGTTCGGCGGCGATCACCTGTGTCGCGAAGCTCAGGCAGGCGAGTCCTGTCGTGCAGGATTTCAAGAGATGCGTCATCATCCGTCTCCCGGTCTGGTGCCACTTTCCGTGGCGGTTTGGTCCCTAGGAAGAAGGTGAGCCGAAAAAGCCGCTTTCGCAAATTCATTTATCAGAAAGGCGATATCGGAAATTCCGATATCAGCGGATGCGGCCGGAGCGGAGACTCTCGGCGATGCCGACGAAATCGCGTGCGGCCTGCGGCAGGCTGGAGCCCTTGCGCCAGACCATGCCGACCTGGACGACCGGCAACGATCCGGAGACGTCGCGGCTTTCGATCCGGTCGCCTTCGAGCGACCACGGGCGGTAGACGAGATCGGGCAGCAGCGCCACGCCGGCGCCTGTGGCAACCAGGCTGCGCACCGCTTCCACCGAGCGGGTGCGGAAGGCGACGTGCGGGCGGGCGCCGAGGGCCGAAAGCAGCTTGCCGGTATTCTCCTCGATTTCGTCGACCGTCAGCATGATCAGCGGTTCGCGGGCGATGTCGGCGACCGAGATGATGTCGGCCGATACCAGCGGATGGCCCATCGGCAGCCAGAGCCGATAGGGCGAGGTTTCGAGGATCTCGGCCTGCAGCGCCATGCGGTCGCGCAGGTTCGAGATCACCATGACGGCGACGTCGAGTTCGCCGCCGACCAGGAGATGTTCGAGGTACCCGCCATTATCCTCGATGGCGCTGACTTCGATGCCCGGGCAGGCGCGCCGGTATCGCGCCAGGAGGTCGGAGAGCACATAGCCGGCGACAAGCGAGGTGACGCCGATGTTCAGCGTGCCGGAAAGCGCGCTTTGCTGGCCGGAAAAGCTGGTGCGCGCATCGGAGACGGAGGCCAGAATCTTCGTCGCGTGACGCAGGAACTGGTGGCCGTTATGGGTGATCGTCAGGCCGCGCGGATGGCGCTCGAAGAGCGCAACGCCGAGGTCGGTTTCAAGCTCTTTCAGCGCCTCCGTCACCGAGGATTGCGAGATCGACAGGTTCTGCGCGGCGCGCGTTACCGAGCCCTGTTCGGCGACGGCGACAAAATATTGAACCTGGCGAAGCGTGAAGGCCATCAGCGTTTAGAGCATGGCGAAACAGGCCGTGGCAAGCGGCTGAAAAAAGCGGACCTTTTTTGGTCTTTTCTCAAAATGGCGCAGGCTTCGCACCCTCACTTAAACTTTCGGAAACGTCATTTCCTTAGCATTATCAGCACTTGTCCTGCGTTGGAGTTTCAGATGGCGGAGCAGTTGGCGTGAAGGCCTTACTGCGCATGTTCCGGCCTTCCCGGAAATTGGCAATCATCATCGGTGGAGTCGCTCTTCTGGCGGGCGTTTCCGGCGGCGCGGCTGTCTATGTCGGCAAGGACAGGCTGATCGGTGCCGCCGGTGGCGGCTACGGACTCGAATGCAGCGACGTCAATCTGGTGACGATCCGGAAGCAGAACCACATCTGGGTGCGCAAATACATCAAGACCGAACCGACCGACGGGATGACCCGCGTCAGGACAGCGCTTCGTGTCGCCCAGGCGATTTATGCCGCGCAGAAACCGGATCTGGTCCAGGTGGTCGTGCTCGACGAGAACGGCCCGACATTGCGCGCCGACATTCGCGGCCGGGCAATCGGCGCCGATGTCGTCTATATCCCGCATCCCGACAAGACCGTTCCCGGCCTCGACGACAAGCCCTATACCGCGCGCTACTATGACGGCAGGGCCAGTGAAAACGGGCTGTTCTTCGGCGAGCGGATCGATCTGCCGGTGGATGAGATCGCTATGATCAGCGCCGCTTTCAAGGATCCCGAGGATTGCGTCGACCCGGTCGCCGTCGGCTCGACCAAGAGTGAGGAAAATGGCAAGAAGGCCTCAGGCGGCGCGCATGGCGCAGCACCGGCCGCCGAAAGCGAAACGGTGCCGACCGCCGAGGGCGCCGGCACCGATGTGGTGGCCGAGGCACCGGCTGAAGAACCGCCGGCGGAAGCGCCAAAGACCCACTGAACGAGAGGCATAGAGCAGTTTAGCTTTTCACGGAAGCGCAGAACCGCTCTAAGCTTTTGTTTTAACGCAATTCCGGACGGAAAACCGCTTCGCACTTTTCCTGGAATTGCTCTAAAAAAGCGGAGCGCCGGTCGGCACTCCGCTTATTTTGTTTTGACGTTTATTCCCGTCAGTCGGCCTTGTTGCGGCGGGCTGGGAAGAGGATGACGTCGCGGATCGACGGGGCGTTGGTCAAAAGCATGATCAGGCGGTCGACGCCGATGCCGAGGCCGCCCGCCGGGGGCATGCCCTGGTCGATCGCGTCGAGGAATTCCTCGTCCAGCTGCTTTTCCTTTTCGCCGCGGGCATGGGCCTGTTCGAGCTGCTCGACCATGCGGCGGCGCTGCTCTTCGGGATCGTTGAGCTCGGAGAAGGCGTTGCCGAGTTCCCAGGCGTTGCAATAGGTCTCGAAGCGCTCGACCAGGCGCGGCTCGCCCGGCACTTCCTTGGCGAAGGGCGAGATGTCCTTCGGGAAATGCGTGACATGGGACGGCTGGATCAGTGTGGATTCAACCTTTTCCTCGAAGATGAAGGCAAGGCACTCGCCCCAGGTCCAATCCTTCTCGACCGCGAAGCCGGCAGCCTTGGCAGCAGTGCGTGCTTCCTCGTCGGTTTTGATCGCAAGGAAATCGATGCCGGTCGCTTGCTTGACGGCGTCAGGCATCGGCACGCGCTTGAACGGACCCTTGAAGGACAGCTGCTTGTCGCCGAAATCGAATTCGGCGGTGCCATGAATGGAGAGCGCCAGGGTTTCGAACAGCCGCTCGACGAGGTCCATCATGTCCTCGTAATCGGCATAGGCCCAATAACACTCCATCATCGTGAATTCGGGATTGTGCCGGGTGGAGACGCCTTCGTTGCGGAAGTTGCGGTTGATCTCGAAGACCTTGTCGGTGAGGCCGGAGACCAGCGTGCGCTTCAGGAACAGTTCCGGCGCGATGCGCAGATACATGTCGAGCTTTAGCGTGTTGTGATGCGTCTTGAACGGCTCGGCGGTGGCGCCGCCATAGATCGATTGCAGCATCGGCGTCTCGACTTCCATGAAGCCGTCATTCTCCATGAAGCGGCGGATGCCGGAGACGATCTTCGAGCGCTGCTGGAAGCGAAGCTTCGAATCCTCGTTGGTCATGATGTCGAGATGGCGCTTGCGATAACGCAGCTCGATGTCGGAGAGGCCGTGCCATTTCTCGGGCATCGGCAGCAGCGACTTGGTCAGCATCTCGATCTTCTGGGCGTTGATCGTCAGCTCGCCGCGCTTGGTGCGGCGCACGATGCCGGTGACGCCGATGATGTCGCCGATGTCGATCATCGGCAGCAAAGCGCGGGCTTCCTCGCCGGTGACGTCCTTGTGCGAGAAGATCTGGATCTTGCCGGAGGCGTCATGAATATCCATGAACATGCCGGAGTTGCGCGAGGAATAGACGCGGCCGGCGACAGTGACGACATCCTGCGTCTCGACGTCGGGTTCCAGAGATTCGTACTTGGCGCCAAGCTCGGCATTGGTCAGCGTCCGGTGGAAATGCGCCGGATAGACGTCGCCGATCTGCTCGCGCAGCAGCTTCAGCTTCTGGGCGCGCACCTCAGTCACGTCGGAGGAAAGGGTGTTTTCGGTCTTGTCGTTCATGTCATTCGCCTCATCGATGCGGCACGAATTCTAAATCAATGCTTCCGCGGTTCGAAGCGCGGCGGCTGGCTCGGCCTGACCCTCCCCACAAGGGGGAGGGCTTCGGCTGTCATTTCGAGCCGACGAGGGCGGCGACGGCCTGGGATGCGAGCTTCAGGCGCTGGCGCACGACGGAGCGGCCGAGGATCGCCATGGAATCGAAGAGTGGCAGCGAACGCGACGAGCCTGACACGGCGACGAAGAGCGGCGAAACCACGACCTTCAGCTTCTTGCCCATGCGGTCGGCAACGGCGCGCAGCTCCGCCTCGATCGTCTCGACATTCCATTCCAGGATCTTTTCCAGATCCGGCTGAACGGTGTTGAGGATCTCCAGGATCTCTTCCGGCGGAGACTTGATCTTGGCGAAGTCGGACGGCTGCAGGCCGAGATCGGACTTCAGCAGGAAACCGGCGAGATCGGGCAGCTCGCCGAGCTTGGAAATGCGCGTCTGCGACAGGCGGAGACCCGCCTTCAGGCGGTCGTTTTCCATCGCCCAGCTGAGCACCCGCGCCTGGAATTCCTCTTCGGACAGTTTCTCGCGGATCCAGCGGCCGTTCAGCCAGTCGAGCTTCTGGATATCGAAGATCGCGCCGGCCTTGGAAAGGTTCTCCGGGTCGAACTTTTCCGACAGCTCGTCCATCGTCAGCAGCTCTTCGCCTTCGGCGATCTGGATGAAGAACAGGCCGAGGAAGTTCATCAGCGCCTCGGGGATATAACCGAGCGCCGAATAATAGGAGATCGAGGTCGGGTTCTTGCGCTTCGACAGCTTGGACTTGTCGGCATTGCGCATCAGCGACAGATGCATGAAGACCGGCTGGTCCCAGCCGAAATAGCGATAGAGCAGGATGTGCTTCGGCACCGAAGCCAGCCATTCCTCGCCGCGCGCCACATGGGTGATCTTCATCAGATGGTCGTCGATGACGTTGGCCATGTGATAGGTCGGCATGCCGTCGGCCTTGATCAGCACCTGCATGTCGACGGAATCCCAGGGGATGGAGACATCGCCGTAGACGCCGTCGGTGAAGTCGCAGGAGCCTTCAGCCGGGATCTTCATGCGGATGACGGTCGTCTCGCCGGCTGCCATGCGCGAGGTCACTTCCTCGGCCGTCAGGCTGAGGCAGAGGCCGTCATATTTCGGCGGCTTGCCGGCGGCGCGTTGCGCCTCGCGCATCTGTTCTAGACGCGCGGGCGTGCAGAAACAGCGGAAGGCGTGGCCCTTGTCCAGCAGTTCCTCAGCGTAAGGCTGGTACATCGGCTTGCGGTCGGACTGGCGATAGGGACCGTAGGGACCGCCGATATCAGGGCCTTCCTTCCATTCCAGCCCGCACCATTTCAGGGCATCCAATACCTTTGTCTCGAATTCCGGGGTCGAGCGCGTCGCGTCGGTATCCTCGATGCGCAGGATGAACTCGCCGCCGTGTTTCTTGGCGAAAAGGTAGTTGAAGAGAGCGATGTAAGCGGTGCCGACATGCGGCTCGCCGGTCGGCGAGGGAGCGATGCGGACGCGGACGCCGGAAGTTGTCATTGGTATGGCCCGTCAATGAACGCCGGACGGCTTTCCGGGGAAAGCGACGTGCGGCCGAAGGATGCAGATATCTTCATCGGCAAACCGGCCGAAAAAGGGCATGCGCCCGCACTATCCGCCGATCGTCCGTTCGGCTGGCCTTAGGCCATATTCAACCGGGCGCGTCAAGAAAAACCACGTCTGCAAAGGCCCGGGGCAGTGAGGACGGTGCGCCGGTTGCGACGCGCCGTCCCGCTTCCGTCTCAGTGGGCGCCGTCGCGTTTCTGCTTGCGGGCGTTGCGCGCGATCATGTTCAGCACCTCGACCGCTGCTGAGAAGGCCATGGCGGCGTAGATGTAGCCCTTCGGCACATGGAAGCCCATGCCTTCGGCGATCAGCGTCGTGCCGATCATCAGCAGGAAGGCGAGCGCCAGCATGACGATCGTCGGGTTCCGCTCGATGAAGTTGGCAAGCGGGTTTGCGGCCACCAGCATGACGGTGACGGCGGCGATGACGGCGATGACCATGATCGGCAGATGCGGGGTCATGCCGACGGCGGTGATGATGCTGTCGACGGAGAAGACAAGATCGAGCAGCAGGATCTGGCCGATTGCCGATGCGAAGCCGGTTGTGACGGATTTCGCGATGAAATCCTCCTGATGGTCCACGGGGTCGACGGTGTGGTGAATTTCCTTGGTGGCTTTCCAGACGAGGAACAGGCCGCCGGCGATCAGGATCAGGTCCTTCCAGGAGAAGCCGTGTCCGAAGGCCTCGAACAACGGTTCGGTCAGTTGCACGATCCAGGCGACGGTGCCGAGCAGTCCCAGGCGCATGACCAGCGCCAGACCGATGCCGATCTTGCGGGCCTTCTCCCGGTGCTCGGGCGGCAGTTTGTTGGTGAGAATGGAAATGAAGATCAGATTGTCGATCCCGAGAACGACTTCCATCACCACCAGCGTGATGAGCGCCACCCAGGCGGCCGGATCCTGAATGAGCGTCATGATTTCCTGCATCAGCGTATACCTCTTTGCGTCACATGATGAATGACGCGCGCAATGTAATGTCGGCGGCCTGCCACGCAAGCGTCGCAAGGGGGTATACGAGATCGATGTGACTTTTATTCCCTAGAAGAGGATGATGTCGTCCGAAAACCGCTCACACTTTCCGGCATCATGCTCTGATCGGCAGCCAGATTTCGGTGACGCCCATGCCGGTATAGGGGTCGAAGCGCTCGTCGTAGCGTTCGAACATGTCGGGGGTCTCGCCATGCTCCAGGCCGGAGGTCGGCCACCATGTGCCGAAAATCCGGTGCATGGTCGCGGGGATGCCGGAGACATGGCCGCGATGGGTGAAGACGACGTAGCGCTGGCCCGGAAGCTTGAGCGTTGCAAAATCCGCCGGCAGATCACCGGCATCGGAGATTTCGGCCGCGGCCATATAGCGGAATTTCTCCGCTTCGCCGTCGATATGCGTGCAGATGCCGTAGGCGACGTTGCCTTTCTGGCCCGAAATATGGCCGAAATGGGCATTGAACTTCTGCCAGAGCGAGGGAATGGCGGCATTGCCGCCATAGGGGTAGATCTCCTGCAGGCCGGCAAAGAGCATCGGCTGAAGGGTTTCGAAGCGGGGCGGTTCGAGGTCGTTGAGGTGGGCGGGGTCCATTCTGATCGGCTCCAGCAAGACAAGGTTACGGGCGTGCCCCTGCCGGCGCACCGCATCCGGCGTCATGCCGAACTGGTCGCGGAAGGCACGGGTGAAGGCTTCGTGCGAGCCGTAGCCCGAGCAAAGCGCAACCTCGAGAATGGTGGATGAGCCGCCGACAAGCGCCGGCAAGGCGCGGCTGAGGCGCCGTCCTCTGATATAGCCGCTGATCGAGTGGCCGGTGACGAGCCCGAAGACGCGTGACAGGTGGTAACGCGACAATCCGGCTGCTTCCGATATCTCTTCCAGCGATAGATCGCTTTCGAAATGGCTCTCTATGAACCATATCGCCCGTGCGATGGCGCTCATCCTTACTCCCCTGGTTACCGCTTCTTTCTTAGAGAAATGCCGGCAGCCGGGTTTGATCGTAGTTGCGGAGTTTCGGCCGGTCGGCAGCGGCCGTCAAGGATGCGGTCAGGCGCTCTCGTGCCGGCGCGCGCCGTAGGCGGCCATGAAGACCCGGATCGCGCCGCGGATGACGCGCTCGATTTCGTCGCGATGCGGCGGCTCTTCCATGCTTCCGAACAGGCGGAGCTTGAAGAAACTGCCGCTGGCAAGGTCGAGAAACTGGCCGGCAGCCAGATCGATATCGTCGATCTCGAGCCTGCCTTCGGTGATCTGCCGTTCGAGGAAATCGCGCATGATGGTGCGCAGGTTTTCCGGGCCTTTGAAGAAGCGTTGACAGAGCACCGGCATGCGGTCGCGCACGCCAAGAACGGTGCGCATCGCGTTGATGACCTTTTCATCGGTCATATGGGTGACAAAGCTTATGCCGAATTCGTACAGGCCGGCTTCGGGATCGTCATGTTCGGCAAGGGCTGTCCGTACGGCCGCCACGAAGGCGGCGCGCTCGGCCTCGATCATCGCCGAAAACAGTTCTTCCTTGTTGGTGAAATAGACGTAGAGCGTGCCCTTGGAGACGCCGGCCTCGCGCGTCACGTCGTTCATGCTGGCGGCGTCGAAGCCCATCTTCATGAAGACACGCTTGGCGCCGGCGAGAATCTGCTGGCGCTTGGCCGGGTCTTCGCCCGCGGCAAACCTGCCTCCGCCAACGGGAGGGCTGAAGACGGCGGCGTGGTCGGGTTTCAACGTCATATCTCTATTAACCGTGTTCACGGTTTCGCATTTTCTTTAAAGAAATCGAACCGATTGGTTCTATACATCTTGATATGACGATAAAACAGGTTTAAGTCAACTGAACCGAACCGTTCAGTTCGATTATTTACTCCAAGATCGGTAAAGTGGTCATGTCGAGCAACCAAAAAAGCAACGTCGCGCGGATTGTCAGCGAAAACGCCGAAGCCGAAGAGGCAAAGGCCGAAGTCGCGACCGTTGCCGAAGCTCCGATGGCGGAAGCCCTGGAAAAGCCGTCTGCCCCCGCGCAGTCGGCGCCGGCTTCAGCTCCGGTCGCTGCACCTGCAGCTCCGAAGAAGCGCCGCAGCCCGGTACTGCCGATCGTCGTGCTCGCCATTCTGGCGGGTGGCGGCTGGTATGGTTACGAATGGTGGACGAACGGCCGCTTCATGGTGTCGACCGACGACGCCTATATCGAGGGCGATATCGCAACGATTTCGCCGAAGGTCACGGGCTACGTCGCGAAGGTGAATGTGGTCGCCAACCAGGAAGTCAAAGCGGGCGACGTGCTTGCCACGCTTGATAACGGCGACTATCAGAACGCCCTCGATCAGGCGCAGGCCCAGATCGCCACCGAACAGCTTTCGCTGCAGCGCATCGACGCGCAGATCGAAGGCGCCAATGCCAGCCTCGTACAGGCGCGGGCGCAAAAGGTGGCACTCGAAGCGGCCGTTCGCGGTGCCGAGATTACCCAGAAGCGCCAGAGCGAGCTGCAGGCGAAGTCGGTCGGCACTGCCGCCGATCTCGACAATGCCAATATCGCGCTCGACCAGGCCAAGGCCAATCTTGCCGGCGGCGATGCCAATATCACCGCCGCGCAGGCCAACATCACCATCCTTCAGGCGCAGCGCAAGGAGGCCGAAGGTTCGGTTCGGTCGCTGGAAATTTCGCGCGACAAGGCCGCCCGTGACCTCTCCTTCACCGTGCTTAAGGCGCCCTATGACGGCATCGTCGGCAACCGCTCGGTCCAGGAAGGCGATCTCGTTTCGCCCGGCCAACGCCTGATGGCGCTCGTTCCGGTGCGTGAGCTCTATATCGACGCCAACTTCAAGGAAACGCAGATCCAGCATCTGGTTGCGGGCTCGAAGGTCAACGTCCATGTCGATGCCTATAGCGACCATCCTGTCGTCGGCACCGTCGAATCGATCTCGCCGGCGTCCGGCTCGGTGTTCTCACTGCTGCCGCCGGAAAATGCGACGGGCAATTTCACCAAGGTGATACAACGCGTGCCGGTGCGCATCGCGCTACCGCAGGACGCGCTCGACAGCGGGCGTCTGCGCGCGGGCCTCAGCGTCGTCGTCGACGTCGATACCCGTACGGCGCCGAGCAAGTAAGCCTTTAGACAAGGCGGAGGTTCTCCGATGGCCGGAAGCGCGACAGCAACAGCGGGAACGATTCCGGCAGCGCCTGCCCACGTCGACGAGCGCATGGATCCGAGGAAGCTCATCGCCTTCTTCGCGATGGTGCTCGGCATGTTCATGTCGATCCTCGACATTCAGATCGTCTCGGCCTCGCTCGCCGAAATCCAGGCTGGCCTTTCGGCCGGCAGCGACGAAGTCGGCTGGGTGCAGACGGCCTATCTGATCGCTGAGGTGATCATGATCCCGCTTTCGGGCACGCTGGCGCGGATCATTTCGACGCGTTATCTTTTCGCGATCTCGGCCGCCGGTTTCACCATGGCGAGCGCGCTCGCCGCGACGGCGACCAATATCGACCAGATGATCGTCTACCGCGCCATTCAAGGCTTCATCGGCGGCGGCATGATCCCGTCGGTGTTCGCGGCCGCCTTCACCATCTTCCCGGCGTCGAAGCGCAGCATCGTTTCGCCGATCATCGGCCTGATCGCGACACTGGCGCCGACCATCGGCCCGACGGTCGGCGGTTATCTTAGCCACGCTTTCTCCTGGCACTGGCTGTTCCTCGTCAATATCGTTCCCGGCATCATCGTTACGATCGTCACCTGGAACTTCATCGATTTCGACAAGCCGGAACTGTCGCTCTTCAAGAAGTTCGACTGGTGGGGACTGATCTCGATGGGCATCTTCCTCGGCACGATGGAATACGTGCTCGAAGAGGGCAATTCGAACGACTGGTTCAACGACAGTTCCATCGCAATTGCCGCCGTCGCCTCGGGCGTTGGAGCCATCATCTTCTTCTATCGCGCCTTCACGGTGGAGTTCCCCGTCGTCGATCTCAAGGCCTTTGCGAACCGGAATTTCTCCTTCGGCTCGATCTTCTCCTTCGTCATGGGTATCGGCCTCTATGGTCTCACCTATATTTACCCGGTCTATCTCGGCCGCATCCGCGGCTATGATTCGCTGATGATCGGCCAGACGATGTTCGTCTCCGGGCTTGCGATGTTCTTCACCGCACCGATCGCCGGCCGGCTGTCGACGAAGATGGACCTGCGCCTGATGATGGTGATCGGTTTCATCAGCTTTGCCGCCGGCACATACATCATGATCCACCTGACGGCGGATTGGGATTTTTACGAACTGTTCATCCCGCAGATCCTGCGCGGTTTCGGGCTGATGATGTGCATGGTGCCGATCAACAACATCGCGCTCGGCACGATGCCGCCCTCGCGCATCCGCGGCGCATCCGGCCTGTTCAACCTGACCAGAAACCTCGGCGGCGCCGTCGGCCTTGCTGTGATCAACACCGTGCTCACCAACCGGCAGGACGTGCATTACGAGCGCCTGCGGGAAAATATGGACTGGGGCAATCCGGCGGCGATCGACCAGATGAACAATATGACCGCCAATTTCAACACATACGGCATGGATGGCGCCTCGGTTGCGATCAAGCAGATGGTCGGCCTTGCCACCAAGCAGGCGGTGATCCTGTCCTTCAGCGACGTGTTCCTGATCCTGACCGCGCTTTTCGTTGCGATGATCTTCGGTGTCGCGATGATCAAGAAACCCGCACCGCAAGGTGGGGGAGGCGGTGGCGGCCACTGACCTCCGGCCTGCCGCCCCATGGAAAGGTCCTCTCCGGAGGACCTTTTTATTTGCCGTTTTCCAGCCCTTATGTCATCAGCGTGTAATCCTCGGTCGGCTTAGTCCCAAGCAGACGGCCGGCGGGAAAAACTGTGCGCCAATCGGCCTGTTCGATTTTTTGATTTACGTACATCAAATTTGGCGCTAATGGTCTCGTCAGGAGGAATGATGAGGCCAACAGTTCACGATATCGCAGCCGCCGCCGGGGTCAGCCTTGCGACTGTCGACCGGGTTCTCAACCAGCGCCCGGGCGTGCGTCACGTCACGCGGGAGAAGGTCGAGACCGCAATCCGCGACCTCGGTTATATCAGGGACGTGGCCGCCGCAAATCTTGCCAAGGGGCGCACCTATCCGCTGGTCTTCATCCTGCCCGCCAGCGACAATTCCTTCATGCATGGGCTGAATGCCGAGATCCGGCAGGCGGTTCTGCGCTCGCCGGCCGAGCGCACCGATATCCGCATCATTGAGGTGCCGGCCTTCGATCCGGCCGCCCTGGTCTCCGTGCTCGAAGGGCTTTCCCGGGAAAAGCCTTGCGGCATCGCGATGGTCGCGACCGATGCGCCTGAGGTGCGCGCCGTCGTCGACAGACTGGTGCGCGAGCGCTTTCCCATCGTCACCCTGGTTTCCGATCTCACCGGGTCGCTTCGCCATCATTATGCCGGCGTCGACAATATCGCGGCCGGCCGGACGGCGGCGCGTCTGCTCGGCCGCTTTCTCGGGCCGCGAAAGGGTGAGATCGCCGTGCTCGCCGGCTCCATGCTGGTGCGCGACCATCGCGAGCGGCTGGAAGGTTTTGCCGCTGTGATGGCTGAAGAATTTCCCGATCTTGCGATCCTGCCGGTTCTCGAAGGCCGCGACGACCCCGAGGTCGCCCACAGGCTGGTTGCCGATGCACTCGGGAATGCCGGCATCGTCGGCATCTACAGCCTCGGCGCCGGCAATCGCGGCCTCATTCGGGCGCTGAAGGAGAAGGCTGCCGACCGGACGCTGACCGTGGTTGCCCACGAACTGACCGCACATACGCGCGCAGCGCTCATCGACAACACGATCGATGCGATCCTCAACCAGGACGCCGGCCATGAAGTGCGCAGCGCCATCCGCATATTGAAAGCCAAAGCGGACGGCCTTGCCGTCATCGCAGCGCAGGAGCGCATCCGCCTCGACATATTCCTGAAGGACAATCTGCCGTAACGGCAAAGGAGAATACCCCATGTATCTCGGTCTCGATCTCGGAACCTCCGGCGTCAAGGCGATGCTGATCGACGGCGATCAGAAGATCGTCGGCTCGGCCGATGGTTCGCTCGACGTCTCGCGCCCGCATTCCGGCTGGTCGGAGCAGGAGCCGTCCCACTGGGTGCGTGCCACCGAAGAGGCCGTCGCCGGCCTGAAGGCGAAACATCCGAAAGAGCTTGCCACGGTCAAGGGCATCGGCCTTTCCGGCCAGATGCACGGGGCGACGCTCATCGATGCCGCCGACAAGGTGCTTCGCCCCTGCATCCTCTGGAACGACACGCGCAGCCACGTCGAGGCTGTAGCCCTCGATGCCGATCCGCGCTTCCGCGCGCTGACCGGCAACATCGTTTTCCCCGGCTTCACGGCGCCGAAACTCGCCTGGGTCAGGAAGCATGAGCCTGAGGTTTTCGCGAAGGTCGCCAAGGTGCTCTTGCCGAAGGACTATCTGCGCCTTTGGCTGACCGGCGACTATATCTCCGAAATGTCGGATTCGGCCGGCACCTCCTGGCTCGACACCGGCAAACGCGCCTGGTCGTCCGACTTGCTCGCTGCCACCGATCTTTCCGAGGAGCAGATGCCGGCGCTCATCGAAGGCACCGAGCAAGCTGGTCAGTTGCGGGCAGAACTTGCGGCGCAATGGGGCATATCCGGCAATGTCGTCGTGGCCGGCGGCGCCGGCGATAATGCCGCCTCGGCCTGCGGCATGGGCACGGTCAGCGATGGCGCTGCCTTCGTTTCGCTCGGCACGTCAGGTGTGCTTTTTGCCGCCAACGGCTCCTATCTGCCGAAGCCGGAAAGTGCTGTGCATGCCTTCTGCCACGCGCTGCCGAACACCTGGCACCAGATGGGCGTCATCCTCTCGGCCACCGATGCGCTCAACTGGCATTCCGGGGTGACCGGCAAGTCGGCGGCCGATCTCACTGGCGAACTCGGCGAGACGCTGAAGGCGCCGACCGGCGTCACCTTCCTGCCCTATCTTTCCGGCGAGCGCACGCCGCACAATGATGCCGTCATCCGCGGCGCCTTCATCGGCCTCGAACATGAAAGCAGTCGTGCCGTTCTCACCCAGGCGGTGCTCGAAGGCGTGGCCTTTGCCATCCGCGACAATCTCGAAGCGCTGCGTTCGGCCGGCACCGGCATCTCCCGCGTCACGGCGATCGGCGGCGGTTCGCGCTCGCATTACTGGCTGGCGTCGATCGCGACTGCGCTCGGCGTCCCGGTCGACCTGCCCGCCGATGGCGATTTCGGCGCGGCCTTCGGCGCCGCGCGCCTCGGCCTGATTGCTGCGACGGGTGCCGATCCGATTGCCGTCTGCACGCCGCCGGTGACATCAGGCACGATCGAGCCGGTGTCGGCGCTGAGCGGCGCTTACGAGGATGCCTATAGGCGCTATCGCGCACTCTATCCGGCGATCAAGTCGCTGGCGCATTGAGAACTGGCCGGCGGCCCCTCATCCGCCTGCCGGCACCTTCTCCCCGCTGGGAGAAGAGATTCGCGGCGGCGCCTCAGTTCCCTTCGCACGTGGGGAGAAGGCTCGGATGAGGGGCCGGATGGCACAACCGATAAGACTGAATTACGAACCCCAAGGAGACCAAGATGAGCACCGGATTTTTCGGCGATATCCAGAAAGTAAAATACGAAGGCCCCGACAGCACCAATCCGCTGGCCTTCCGCTACTACCAGCCTGATGAAATCGTCATGGGCAAGCGCATGGAAGACCATTTGCGCTTTGCGGTGGCCTATTGGCACACCTTCACCTGGCCGGGCGGCGATCCCTTCGGCGGCCAGACCTTCCTGCGTCCCTGGTTCGAGGACACGATGAAGGCCGCCAAGCTCAAGGCCGACGTCGCCTTCGAATTCTTCTCGCTGCTTGGCTCGCCCTACTACTGCTTCCATGATGCCGACGTGCGTCCAGAGGGCAGAAATTTCGCCGAGAACACCAAAAACCTCAATGAGATCGTCGACTACTTCGCCGAAAAGCAGGCCGCGACCGGCACCAAGCTGCTCTGGGGCACGGCGAACCTCTTCTCCAACCGCCGCTATATGTCGGGCGCGGCGACCAACCCCGATCCCGATGTCTTCGCTTTCGCAGCGGCGACCGTGAAGACGTGCATCGACGCGACGCAGAAGCTCGGCGGTGAGAACTATGTGCTCTGGGGCGGCCGCGAAGGTTACGAGACGCTGCTCAACACCGATCTCAAGCGGGAGCTCGACCAGCTCGGGCGCTTCCTCAACCTCGTCGTCGAATACAAGCACAAGATCGGCTACAAGGGCACGATCCTGATCGAGCCGAAGCCGCAGGAGCCGACGAAGCACCAGTATGATTACGACGTCGCGACCGTCTACGGCTTCCTCAAGAAGCACGGCCTCGAAAACGAGGTGAAGCTCAATATCGAGCAAGGCCATGCGATCCTGGCCGGCCACTCCTTCGAGCACGAGCTGGCGCTTGCCAATGCGCTTGGCATCTTCGGCTCGATCGACATGAACCGCAACGACTACCAGTCCGGCTGGGATACCGACCAGTTCCCGAACAATGTTCCCGAAATGGCGCTTGCCTACTACCACGTTCTGGCAGGCGGCGGCTTCAAGACCGGCGGCACCAACTTCGACTCGAAGCTTCGCCGCCAGTCGCTCGACCCGGCGGATTTGCTGATCGGTCATATCGGCGGCATGGATTGCTGCGCCCGCGGCCTGAAGGCCGCCGCCAGGATGATCGAGGACAAGGCTCTGTCACAGCCGCTCGCCGATCGTTATGCCGGCTGGGAAACGGCTGAAGCGCAGAAGCTCTTCCGCGGCGAATATTCGCTGGATGAGATCACGAACTGGGTCGAGACCAAGGACGTCAACCCGCAGCCGAGATCCGGCAAGCAGGAACTGCTCGAAAACGTCGTCAACCGTTACGTCTGATCACGCGTGCCGGCGGTCATCGGCCGCCGGCGCAATTTTTTGTCGCCGGCTATATCTCTGTTCAGCGCTTCAACCAGTTGCGCGATGGTGCGGAGACGGAGTTTCGAACCACCAGATCCGGCCGCAGCAGGATTTCCGTCTCGGTCGGCCGGCCATCGGACAAGAGCTCCAGCAGCAGCGCCATCGCCTGTTTGCCGATTGCCGTTCGCGGCTGGCGGATGGTCGTCAGCGGCGGGGATATGAAGACGGCCTGCGGCACGTCGTCGAAACCGGTCACCGAGAAGTCCCTTGGAATGTCATAACCTCGCGCGCCGAGGCCGACCATGACGCCGATCGCCGTCTGATCGTTCACGCACATGAAAGCGGTGGGAAGCGTGTCGCGCATGAAAAGCTGCTCCACAGCATGCCGGCCGCTTTCGATCGTGCCGTCGCCTTCGAGCACGATCCTCAGATCGGGCGGGATGCCGGCGGCATCGAGACCGGCATCGTAGCCCATGCGGCGCCTGATATAGGCAAGCCGGGTGCGGGAATCACCGATGAAGGCGATCTTGCGATGACCTTCGGCCAATAGCAGGTCCACCGCCTTTCGCGCCCCCTCGGTATCGTCGACGCCGACATAGGGAATACCGCCGTTGAAGACGGGCTCGAAAACACCGACACTCGGCGGCAGCCGCGCCGTCATCGTCTGATGCCCGAAGGGCAGGATGCCGGTGAACAGGATCAGCCCGGCAGCTTGGTTGGAATTCAAGAATTTGAGATATTCGAGCCCGCGCTGGGCGTCGTTCTGCGTGTGGCCGATCAGGATACCGTAGCCATGCGCGCGCGCCTCGTTTTCCAGCCCGACGAGAATGTTGGAGAAATTGGGGTCGCCGATGTCGGGCGCCACCACGAGGATCATGTTGGAACGGCCGAGCCTCAGGCTGCGGGCCATGGCATTGGTGGTATAGCCGGTGACGGCGATCGCCTGGTTGACCTTGAGTCTGGTGGAGTTGGCGACCTTCTCCGGCATATGGATCGCCCGGGACACCGTCGCGATGGAGACCTCGGCGATCCGGGCGACGTCTTCGATTGTTGCGGGTGTGGAATTCGACACTGAGCTCTGCCTTGGGCTGTCTTCGCCGCGACACTACACAGACTTGTCGACAGGTCAAAGGCAGGCTTCAACGGATCTGCGTAAATCCACCATGTAAACCTTTACATGCCAGATGTAAAGGTTTACATAAACTTCAATGCGGACGGGAGCCGCAGCGCACAACACCCGAAAACAGCAAGCGGTTTTCAGAATGGGAATGTGCGCTAGTTCAAGGTGATGGAGCGGCGCCGGCAGGTTCTGCCGGATGCAAGGCGCTCTTGGGGGAGGGCATAATGACCGTGGAGATCGCCGACACCGCACCCGTGGTGCTGTCCGCCAGGCGTATATGCAAATCCTTCAGCGGCGTGCAGGTGCTTTTCAGCGTCAATTTCGATCTCCGCGCCGGCGAAATCCATGCGTTGATGGGTGAAAACGGCGCCGGCAAATCCACGCTCGTCAAGGTGTTGTCCGGTTTCGAGCAGCCGAGTTCCGGTGAGATCCTGCTTGACGGCAAGCCCGTCGTTCTGCCGCCGAATGGCGCCGCCGAGGCGCTCGGCATCGTCATCATTCACCAGGAATTCAACCTCGCCGAACATCTGACCGTGACGGAGAGCCTCTTCCTCGGACGCGAAGTCACACGCTTCGGCGTGCTCGACCGCAAATATATGCGCTCGGAGACACGCAAAGTTCTCGATGTGCTCGGTTCGCATGTCGATGAAAATGCGCTGATCAGCACGCTGTCCATCGCCGACAAGCAGATGGTCGAAATCGCCAAGGCCATCAGCCGCGACGCGCGGGTCGTGTTCATGGATGAGCCGACCGCAGTCTTGTCGCGGGAAGAGACCAATATGCTATTCAAGCAGGTCCGCAAGCTGCGCGATCAGGGCACCAGCTTCGTCTTCGTTTCGCATAAGCTCGATGAAGTGATGGAATTGACCGATCGTGTCACGGTGCTGCGCGACGGCCAATGGATCAAGACGTCGCCGACATCCATTCTGGACGGGGAATCGATTGCGCAGCTGATGGTCGGTCGCGAACTTTCCAGCCTTTATCCCGCCAAGGTCGAGCCGGATGTCGACGAGGAGATCGTCTTGAGCGTCGCCTCGGTGTCGACGGGTTATGTCAAAGATGCGAGTTTCGAGGTGCGCAAGGGCGAGATCATCGGTTTTTCCGGCATGATCGGCTCCGGCCGCACCGAGCTGATGGAAGCGATCGCCGGGTTGCGGACCCGTCTCGAGGGCGAGGTGGTGATCAAAGGGGCCGCCGTTCCCTCCGGCGACGTGCATGCCGCCAATCGCTGCGGCCTCGCCTATATGACCAAGGATCGCAAGTCGAAGGGCCTGCTGCTGCGTTCCGGCATGGTCACCAATCTGACGCTGCAATCGCTCGGAAGGCATTCTCGCCGAGGGTATCTCAGCCCCGGCAGCGAAGCGGCCGCGATGGCAAAGGCCAAGCGGCGCTTCGACATCCGGGTTCGCGACGGCAATATCGTCGCCGGCCGGATGTCCGGCGGAAACCAGCAGAAGCTGCTGCTGGCCAAGGTCATGGAGACCGAGCCCGACATCATCATCATCGACGAGCCGACGCGCGGCATCGATGTCGGCACCAAGCAGCAGATCTATCATTTCATCTCGGCGCTGGCCCGGGACGGCCGGTCGATCATCATCGTCTCGTCGGAGATGCCCGAGGTCATCGGGCTTTGCACGCGGGTCGTGGTGATGCGCGAAGGGCATATCGTCGGCGTACTCGAAGGGGACGAGATCTCCGAGCAGGAGATCATGCGTTATGCCGCCGGGCTGAAGAGGAAAGCGGCGGCCTGAGCGCCGCAGCGGACAGATAAGATGCCCAGAAAGAATGGGGCGGGAGGTTGGTTTTGGAAATGAGTGTCAACGAGGAGACCAGGGAAATCCGGCGCCGATCCTGGCGGGATGTCGATCTGCGTGCGGTCGCGCCTTTCGTCGCCCTGGCGCTGCTTCTGATCGTCGGAGCCCTGGTCAATCCCAATTTTATCGGCATCACCAATCTTGCCAATGTCGCGACGCGCAGCGCCTTCATCGCCATCATCGCGGTCGGCGCGACTTTCGTGATCTCGGCCGGTGATCTCGACCTGTCGGTGGGTTCGATGGTGGCCTTCGTCGCCAGCCTGATGATCCTGCTGATGAACTCTGGCGCCATCGAAAACCCCGCTCTGATGCTGACGGTCGCAGTCGTCTTCACGCTGGTCGCCGGCGCGCTTTGCGGCCTGGCGAATGGCCTGATCACCACGGTGGGCAAGATCGAACCCTTCATCGCGACGCTCGGCACGATGGGCATCTATCGCGGCCTGACGACATGGCTGTCGCAGGGCGGCGCGATCACGCTTCGCTCCGCCGATATCCAGACGCTCTATCGTCCCGCTTATTTCGGCACCATCGCCGGAGTGCCGATCCCGATCGTGGTGATCCTGGCGGTGACGGCGGTTGCGGCCTTCATTCTCTACCGCACCCGCTACGGGCGCCATGTCGTCGCTGTCGGGTCGAACAGCGATGTCGCCCGTTATTCCGGCATCGCGGTCAATCGTGTGCGGACGATCGCCTTCGTTATCCAGGGCCTGTGCGTCGCCATTGCCGTGCTGCTCTATGTTCCCCGTCTCGGCTCGACCTCGGCGACGACAGGCATCCTGTGGGAGCTGCAGGCGATCACGGCGGTCGTGGTCGGCGGCACGGCGCTGAAGGGCGGCGCCGGCAGGGTCTGGGGCACGATCTGCGGCGCCTTCATTCTCGAGCTCGTCGGCAACATCATGCTGCTTTCGAATTTCATCAGCGAGTACCTGATCGGCGCCATCCAGGGTGCGATCATCATCATCGCCATGTTCGTGCAGCGCTCGCTGGTGCGCAAATCATGAATTGCCCCGGTTTGCATTGATCGGGCTCAGGATTGACCGGACTTACAGGGCGTCCGGTCCCGATATGGAAAAGTCCCTGAAATTATTGGGAGGAAATGGCATGCGTAAATTGATGTTGGGCCTGGCGGTTGCGGCGGTGACGTTCGCCGGCGCCGCTCACGCCGAGGATAAGAAATTCACGATCGGTGTGTCCATTCCGGCCGCCGACCACGGCTGGACGTCGGGCGTGGTCTTCCATGCCGAACGTGTCGCCAAGCTGCTGATGGCCGAACATCCCGGTCTCAACGTCATCGTCAAGACCTCGCCGGACGCTGCCAGCCAGGCAAATGCCGTGCAGGATCTCGACACGCAGGGCATCGACGCCCTGGTCATCCTGCCGTCGGATCCGGATCCGCTCGTCAACGCCATCAAGGAAGTCAAGGGCAAGGGCAAGTTCGTCGCGCTCGTCGACCGCGCGCCGTCGAGCAACGACAACTCCGTGCGCGACCTCTATGTCGCCGGCAACAATCCGGCGCTCGGCGAAGTCGCCGGCAAGTACATCAAGGACACCACGCCGGATGCCGAAGTCGTCATTATCCGCGGTCTGCCGATCCCTATCGACCAGCAGCGCCAGGACGGCTTCGACACGGGCATTGCCGGATCGAAGGTCAAGGTTCTCGACCGCCAGTACGGCAACTGGAACCGCGACGATGCCTTCAAGGTCATGCAGGACTACCTGACCAAGTATCAGAAGATCGACGTCGTCTGGTGCCAGGACGATGACATGGCCGTCGGCGTTCTGCAGGCCATCGAGCAGGCCAAGCGCACCGACATCAAATATGTCGTCGCCGGCGCCGGCTCCAAGGACATGGTCAAGAAGGTCATGGACGGCGACAAGATGATCCCGGTCGACGTTCTCTATCCGCCGGCAATGGTCGGCACGGCCATGGAACTGACGGCGGCCGCCCTCTACGATCAGGTCCCGGTTCACGGCAGCTACATCCTCGACGCGACGCTCGTGACCAAGGACAATGCCAAAGACTTCTACTTCCCGGATTCTCCGTTCTGATCCATCGGCTGGTGATATGCGCCCATTCGAAAGGATGGGCGCATTTTATGCTTCCATATATGTACGCAGCTGAAAATGCTGCACGTACCTCTTGCCCGCCAAAGCCCAGCATGATTAGCTCGCAGCCGTATCGCATCCGGCCTTGCGCCAAAACGCGAGCTGAGGCGAGGAGGCGCCTTGCGCCCGCCAAATTGCGTGCTACAACACTTCAGAAACGTTTACGGTCGATATTCAGGGAGGAATCTGACATGAAGACGATCAAGGGCCCCGGCCTTTTCCTTGGCCAGTTCGCGGGCGATGCCGCGCCTTTCAATTCCTGGGACGCGATCACCAAATGGGCGGCCGACATCGGTTACAAAGGCGTCCAGGTGCCGACCTGGGCGAGCCAGTTGATCGATCTGAAGAAGGCTGCGACCTCCAAGGATTATTGCGACGAATTCGCCGGCGAGGCCCGCGAAAACGGCATCGAGATCACCGAACTCTCCACCCATCTGCAGGGTCAGCTCGTCGCCGTTCATCCGGCCTATGACGAAGCCTTCGACGGGTTTGCTGCTCCTGAGGTGCGCGGCAATCCCAAGGCCCGTCAGGAATGGGCGGTCGAGCAGGTCAAGATGGCGCTGACGGCATCGAAGAACCTCGGCCTGAAGGCGCATGCGACCTTTTCCGGCGCGCTCGCCTGGCCGTTCATCTATCCCTGGCCGCAGCGTCCCGCCGGCCTGGTCGAAACCGCCTTCGACGAACTTGCCCGCCGCTGGACGCCGATTCTCAACCATGCCGACGAAAACGGCATCGACGTCTGCTACGAGATCCATCCGGGTGAAGACCTGCATGACGGCATCACCTTCGAGATGTTCCTGGAGCGCGTGAAGAACCATCCGCGCGCCAACATGCTCTACGATCCCTCGCACTACGTCCTGCAGTGCCTCGATTATCTGGACAACATCGACATCTACAAGGACCGCATCAAGATGTTCCACGTCAAGGATGCGGAGTTCAACCCGACCGGACGCCAGGGCGTCTACGGCGGCTATCAGGGCTGGGTGGAACGGGCCGGCCGCTTCCGCTCGCTCGGCGACGGCCAGGTTGATTTCGGCGCGGTGTTCTCGAAGATGACGGCCAATAATTTCGACGGCTGGGCCGTGGTCGAATGGGAATGCGCGCTGAAACATCCGGAAGACGGCGCTCGCGAAGGGGCCGAATTCGTTGCCGCCCATATCATCCGCGTCACCGAGAAAGCCTTCGACGATTTCGCCGGCAGCGGCACGGATCAGGCGGCCAATCGGCGGATGCTGGGACTCTGAGACACAAGGCGTGCCGCGAGGACTGGCTGCCCCTCACCCTAACCCTCTCCCCGTTATGACGGGAGAGGGGACCTGCCCCACGAGATGTTGGAGTGGGACGGAGGCGGCGCGACATATCCCTTCTTCCCGCTGGCGGGGGTCTGAAAGACGGGTCGAGACCCGTGGCTCGACCCAGGCAAAGGTGGCGGCAGCCGGATGAGGGGCGCATCCGCACCAAGTTAAATTCCAGGAGGACAAGAATGGCAATCGAAGCATCATCCGAACAGACCCGTGAGCCGCGCATCCGGCTCGGCATGGTGGGCGGCGGCGCCGGCGCGTTCATCGGTGCGGTGCACCGGATCGCGGCGCGCATCGACGATCAGTACGATCTCATCGCCGGCGCGCTGTCGTCGACGCCTGAAAAGGCGGTTCAGTCGGGCCGCGATCTCGGCCTCGATCCGTCGCGGACCTATTCCAGCTACCGCGAGATGGCGATCCGCGAGGCGAAGCTGAAGAACGGCATCGAGGCGGTAGCGATCGTCACGCCGAACCATGTGCATTACGACGCCGCCAAGGAATTCCTGAAGCGCGGCATCCATGTCATCTGCGACAAGCCGCTGACATCGAACCTTTCCGATGCGAAGAAGCTGAAGAAGATCGCCGACGACAGCGGCGCGCTCTTCGTGCTGACGCATAATTACACCGGTTATCCGATGGTCCGCCAGGCACGCGAGATGATCGCCAACGGTGAACTCGGCGATATCAGGGTCGTCCAGGCTGAATATCCGCAGGACTGGCTGACCGAGGCGGTTGAACAGACCGGCCAGAAGCAAGCCGCCTGGCGCACCGATCCGGCACAATCCGGCGTCGGTGGCTCGACAGGCGATATCGGCACCCATGCCTATAATCTCGCCGCCTTCATATCCGGACTGGAACTCGACAGCCTCGCTGCCGATCTCGACAGCTTTGTCCCCGGCCGCCGGCTGGATGACAATGCCCATGTCATGCTGCGCTTCAAGGCAAAGGGTTCGGAGAAGCCGGCTAAGGGCATGCTCTGGTGCAGCCAGGTGGCGCCCGGCCATGAGAACGGCCTGATGGTGCGTGTCTACGGCAGCAAGGGCGGCCTGGAATGGACCCAGAAGGATCCGAACTATCTCTGGTACACGCCATTCGGCGAGCCGAAACGGCTGATCACCCGGGGCGGCGCCGGTTCGGGCGCGGGTGCCGGCCGCGTCACGCGCGTGCCGTCTGGACATCCGGAGGGTTATCTCGAGGCCTTTGCGACGATTTACACGGAAGCCGCGCATGCGATCAATGCCCGTAAGAAGGGCAAGACCGTCGACAAGGCGGTGGTCTATCCCACCGTCGATGACGGCGTGAAGGGGGTGGCCTTCGTCGAGGCTTGCGTCGCGTCCTCGAAGAAGAACGGCGCATGGGTCAAGGTCTGACCTTACCGATCCGCATCGCCCAATGAAAAACGCCGAGGTGGGCTTAAAAGTCGCCTCGGCGTTTTGTTTATAGTGATCAGGCAGCAGCGGTACGGCCGCGCTTCAGCAGGTTGTCAACGCTGAGCGGTCCGGCGCCTGCCGCCACCAGATACAGAAAGACGAAGCAGAACAGGATCGCCGCGACGCCGCCGTTCTGTGCAGGGTAGATGCCCTTCGAGGCATGCCCGATGAAATAGGCGAAAGCCATCAGGCCCGAGAGCACGAAGGCTGCGATCCGGGTCTGGAATCCGACCAGAACCAGGAAGCCTAGGGTGAGTTCGATCAGCCCGGCAATCCACGAGAGCGAGCCTGCGGGCGGCACGCTGGCAGCGGCCGGAAAATGCAGAATCTTCTGCGTTCCGTAGCTGAACAGCACAAGTGACGAGACGATGCGCAGCAGGCTCAGCAGATGGGGCTGCAACAGATGGATCGAAGACAGCATCGGATTCCTTTCATGTTTTGCGATGTCTTGTTTGCGATGTCTTGGCGGTGTCCGCGATCGCCGGCCCGACATCAAGTCACGACTGGTGACATTCGCGTTATGAGGGCAGTCGCCGCCTGTTTGTGTGTCTCCTGTAACGTTGCAGTTTTTCCACTCCCCGGCCTGTACTTTGCTTTCCGGCTTGGCTAAATCCGAGCCCGGACGATCCATTCACACGCTGAGAAATGGGATTTACAGATGATCGATGCGAAGACGCTTGCAAGCCGCCTTCCCGGCGATTTCACCTTCGGCGTCGCCACCGCCGCCTTCCAGATCGAAGGTGCTGTTAAGGCCGACGGGCGCAAGCCATCCATCTGGGATGCTTTCTGCAATATGCCCGGCCGAGTTTATAATCGCGATAATGGCGACGTCGCCTGCGACCACTATAACCGGCTGGAGCAGGATCTCGATCTTATCAAGGATATGGGTGTCGAAGCCTACCGTTTCTCGATCGCCTGGCCGCGCATCATCCCCGACGGCACGGGTGCGGTGAACGAGGCCGGGCTCGATTTCTACGACCGGCTGGTCGACGGCTGCAAGGCGCGCGGGATCAGGACCTTTGCCACGCTCTATCACTGGGACCTGCCGCTGCTGCTGGCCGGCGACGGCGGCTGGACGGCGCGCTCGACCGCCTATGCCTTTCAGCGCTACGCCAAGACGGTGATGAACCGGCTTGGCGATCGTCTCGACGCCGTCGCGACCTTCAATGAGCCGTGGTGCATCGTCTGGCTGAGCCACCTCTATGGCATCCATGCGCCGGGCGAGCGCAATATGCAGGCCGCCCTTCACGCCATGCACTACATGAACCTCGCCCACGGTCTCGGCGTCGAGGCGATCCGCTCGGAAGCCCCTGCGGTGCCCGTCGGGCTCGTGCTCAACGCCGCCTCGATCATCCCCGGCTCCGAGAGCCCGGCCGATCTTGCCGCCGCCGAACGCGCGCATCAGTTCCACAACGGGGCCTTCTTTGATCCCGTCTTCAAGGGTGAATATCCGAAGGAATTCGTCGAGGCGCTCGGTGAGCGCATGCCTGTCATCGAGGACGGCGACATGATGCTGATCAGCCAGAAACTCGACTGGTGGGGTCTGAATTACTACACGCCCGAGCGCGTCACCGACGATGCCGAACGCAACGGTGATTTCCCCTGGACGGTGAAAGCGCCGCCGGCAAGCGACGTCAAAACCGATATCGGTTGGGAAATCTATGCGCCGGGATTGAAGCTGCTGGTCGAGGACCTTTACCGTCGCTACGAACTGCCGGAATGCTACATCACCGAGAACGGCGCCTGCGACAACACCGGTATCGTCGACGGCGAAGTCGACGATACCATGCGTCTCGATTATCTCGGCGACCATCTCGATGTCGTGGCGGGCCTCATCAAGGACGGTTATCCCATGCGCGGCTATTTCGCCTGGAGCCTCATGGATAATTTCGAATGGGCGGAAGGCTACCGCATGCGTTTCGGCCTCGTCCATGTCGATTATCAGACCCAGTTGCGCACGGTGAAGAAGAGCGGCAAGTGGTATCGCGAACTCGCAGCACAATTCCCGAAGGGCAATCACAAGGCGGGTTTGTGGGACAGCTGACCTTGTTTCTCTCATTTTCCGCATCGGCAGGCAAAGAAATAGGCCCTCGCAAATCTTCAACAGTTGGTTGCGTAAACGTTTTTGAACTCTTGGCTGGCAAAGTCAGACGGTCAGGGAGCCGTGATGCAGACAGCCGGAAAGTCGCAGAGCAAGGGTTTGGGAGTAGGCCGTCACATCACCGTTACGGGGGTGCTTTTCTCCTTTGCCGTCATCGTTGCAATCGTCACCGTCATGGTGCTGACGGCGCTCGAGCGCGTGGCCGAAAATGCCAATCTCCTCGATGACGAGCGCTCGCGCGAAACGACGATCGGGGCGTTGAAGACTTTCGAGGACCAGCTCGGCGCGACGCTCGACGATTACGCCGCCTGGGACGATGCCGCCGTCAACGTCTATTCGCCCGACGGCATGGCCTGGACGGTGAGCAATTACGGGGAGATGTCGGTCAACAGCTCGCTTTTTGACATGGCGATTGTCATTGATGACGGGAAGAAGCCGATCATGGCCTATCGCGACGGCAAGCCGATGGAGGATCCGCTTGCGGATTTCTTCGCGCCGTCGCTCTGGACCCTGTTCGACGCGGCCAAGGCGGCCGACCCGGCCGGGACTCCCCAGGCAGTCGGCTTCGTCACCACCAAACGCGGTGTTGCTGCTGTCGGCGTCGCCCTGGTGCGGAAAAAATCCGGTGCGCTGGATGCGCCTGCCGGCCAGCATCGCTATCTCGTTTTCGCCCGCCATCTCGACAATGACCGGGTGACCGCGCTCGGCCAGACCTATGTCATCGGTGGGCTGAGGCTGGCGCCGGCGAGCTTCGAGGCCGATTATTTTGTGCCGATCGTCGATCCGACGGGGGCAACGCTTCAAAAGCTTGTCTGGACCTCGCGTTCGCCGGGTGATGTCGGCTACGCACAGGTGCGACCGATGGTCCTGCAGGCGCTCGGCCTTGTCGGGCTGTTCTTCGTGGTGCTGCTGGTCATCGGCTGGTTCACCGGCCGCCGGCTGAAGGCCGATGAAAACAGCGCCCGCGAGGAGACGCTGCGCGACCGGCTGAGCGGCCTTTCCAATCGCGACGGTCTTGGGCTTGCCGTCGACCGTTTCGTCGTCGAGGCGCGCCAGACCAAACGCAACGTGCTGCTCCTCTATCTCGACCTCGACGGCTTCAAAGAAGTCAATGACAGTTATGGCCACGGCACCGGCGATCAGTTGATTCGCGCGGTCGCGGCCGGTCTCGACGTGCTTATTCCGCAAGGCGCGGTTCTTGCTCGCATCGGCGGCGATGAATTTGCGATCGCCTTTCTCTCGGATGGCGAGAATGCCGCGGCCCTGCAACTTGCCGAGCAGATCCTTGATTTTCTGGTCGAGCCGCTGGAGATCGGTCGCCGCGTCGTTGTTGTCGGGGCCAGCATTGGCATCGCCATGTCGCCCGCCGGCACCATCGGCCGGGAGGAGCTGGTGCGCCGCTCCGACCTTGCCATGTACAAGGCGAAGGAAGCCGGCCGTGCGCGCATGACGCTTTACGATCCGTCGATGGATGCCGACCGGGAGCAGCGCAATGCGCTGGAACTCGACCTCAGGATGGCCATCGAAAGCGGTGATCTAACGCTCGCCTACCAGCCGCTGATCGATGCGGCCTCGTATGCGCCGACCGGCGTCGAGGCGCTGGTGCGCTGGAACCGTCCGGGTCATGGCCCTATCTCGCCCGAGGTGTTCATCCCGATCGCCGAGACCAGCGGCCTCATCGAATCGCTCGGCCTGTTCGTACTGCGCAAGGCCTGCGAAACAGCCAAGCAATGGCCGGAACTCAACGTTTCGGTCAACGTCTCCCCTGGACAGTTCCGCAATCCCGCTTTTGCCGATTATGTGCGCTACGTGTTGAAGCAGACGGAGGTCGAGGCCGCCCGCATCACGCTCGAGATCACCGAAGGCTACATGATCCAGAATCCGCAGCGCACCCGCCAGTCGATCGAACGGCTGAAGGCGCTGGGGGTCAAGGTGGCGCTCGACGATTTCGGCTCCGGCTTCTCGTCAATCGGTTACCTCAGGCAGTTCGGCTTCGACCGCATCAAGATCGACCGCTCGCTGGTCATGGGGGTCAATGAGGACAAGCGCCAGCGCGAGATGCTGCAGGCGACCGTGGCGCTTGCCCGCTCTCTCGACATTCCGGTGACCGCCGAGGGCATCGAGACCGAGGAGCAGGCAATCGCCATGCGCCTGTTCGGCTGCGATTGCCTGCAGGGTTATCTGTTCGGAAAACCGATGACCGCCGATCTGATCACCGAGATGCTGCACGCGCGGCATACAGCCGAACCGGAAGGCCGGCGCCGTCTCGGCGCAGCCTGACGGGCGCTGGGAGATTTTCCTAACACGCGGCTGATCCGGAAAGGATACTGACTCAGCTGCCGATATGCCGCTGGCCGCGTTTCCTCGCGAGGGCGATCTGGTGCTGCCGCTGACGGTAGCGCAGCCGATCCTCTTCGGTGCGGGTGTGGTAGCAATGGCTGCAGGAAACGCCTTCCTCGTAGAGCGCCGAGGTGATTTCTTCCGCGGTGATCGGGTTGCGGCAAGCATGGCATAGCCGGTGTTCGCCTTCCTTCAGCCCGTGCTCGACGGAGACGCGCTCGTCGAAAACGAAGCAGGCGCCGTCCCAGAGGCTTTCCTCCTGCGGCACTTCTTCGAGATATTTCAGGATGCCGCCCTTCAAATGATAGACTTCGTCGAAGCCCTCGGCCTTCATGAAGGCGGTGGCCTTCTCGCAGCGTATGCCGCCGGTGCAGTACATGGCGATCTTGGGCTTGTTGTGCAGGCCGGAATTGTTGCGCACCCAATCGGGAAATTGGCGGAAGGTTTTCGTCTTCGGGTCGAGCGCGCCGCGAAAGGTGCCGATTGCCGTCTCGTAATCGTTGCGGGTGTCGATGACGATCGTATCGGGATCGGAAATCAGCGCGTTCCAGTCCTGAGGCGCCACATAGGTGCCAACCACTTTGTTGGGGTCGATATCCTCGACGCCCATGGTAACGATCTCTTTCTTCAGCTTAACCTTCATGCGCAGGAAAGGCATTTTCGAGGCGCGGCTTTCCTTATGCTCCAGACCCAAGAATTCCGGCTGGGTCCGCAGAAAGGAGAGCACGGCGGCAACACCGGCAGCCGGGCCGGCGATCGTGCCGTTGATGCCCTCATGTGCCAGAAGCAGAGTTCCCTTGACGCCGCTCTCCTCGCAAAGCGCCTGCAGCGGGCCTTGCAGGCTCTCAAAGCGCGGCACGGATACGAAATGGTAGAGTGCGGCCACGAGGAACGGGCTGGTGTGTGTCAGGCTGTCGGTCATGGGGGCGGAAATACAGAAAATCGGCGGATCGTGCAATTGCCTTCACGGGTGGCCGCTTTGGCGGATGAGCGATTGATGCATGTCGCCGGGAAGTGTGCAGCGGTTCCCGAATAACGACATGCATCAAAACAAGAGCTAAAGCGCGTCGCATGAATCAAGTTTGATGCGACGCGCTTTAGGCTTTCGCCGGCCATTCGGAAAACGGCCGCACGCCAAAGCTTGGGTCCGGAGTGTCGTCGAGGATGCTGATGAACTCGATGGAGTGTCCGTCGGGATCCTTGAAATAGATAGACAACGCCGGCATCCAGCCGAGAACCACCGGCTCCGTCGCTGGCTCACCGGTAAAGCCGAGAGGCTCCACCCCCTTTTCCTTGAGGTGGGCGGGCGCCTGCAGCACCCCGTCGGCGGTCATGCGGAAGGCGATGTGCAGCCGCATGTTCAGCGGTCCGGTTCCGGCTTCCCAAAGGCCGAGCATGCCGGTCTTCCGGTCGTCCACCCAGAGGAAAGCGACTTTGCGCTCCTCGAAGGAGGCCGCCGGTTCGAGCCCGACGATATCGCGGTAGAAGTCCGTGGAGGTTTGGAGATTGGCAACGGTCAGATGGGTCTCGTAGAGCCCGAGCAGCTTCGGCATCGCGGTATTTTCGGCGGTCATTTCTTCCTCGCGGGTCAGGTCTATGCTTTCTCGACCGCTGGAGGCTAGGACCTCAAGATTAGTTGAGGTCAATAGGTCTTGCTGAAATATTTCAGAGGCGTTGGCGCCATAGGGATGCCGCCTTAGCTCCCGGCCGTCAGCCAGAGAAGCTCGATGCGCTGTGCTTCCTCGTCGGGATCATCGGCGAAGACGGTTTCGGCTTTGACAAGCGCTTGCCGCCGGTCTTCCTGCTGGCGGAAGATGATGGCGTCGAGCAGATGGGCTAGGTCGTCATTGCGGGTGAAGAGCTGCGGCTCGGCCTCGACCAGTTCGGAGAGCACGGCAAGATCATGGATATGGCCGAGATCCTCGACGAGTTCCTTGGCCGCGTCGCGCTTGGCCTTCATCGCCCCGGGCCAAACATCGCGCAACAGGCTATGATAGAGCCGATAGTCGTAGGTGCGTTTGCGCAGCTTGTGGAAGTCGTCGGCAGATGCCTCGCCATGGCAGGCAGCAAGCGCCGCATTCGCCTTTCGTGCGGTGCGGCGCCAGCTCTTCGCCAGCTTGCGGGCATTCTTGCGGTGGCGGCCATTGAACGAGACGCCATCCAGGGCGGCAGACGCCTCCTTCAGAACGTCGGTGGTTTCCGCCAAGCGCTGTTTAAGGCCGCTTTCGGCCTGCGCCATCCAGTCACGGCGGCCTTCAAGCACGGTGATGATGCGGCCGAGTGCCTCGCTCTCTTCTTTCTCGCGGGCAGTCCGCTGCAGATATTGCGCCGTGCCGATGAGGGCGTTGGCATCGCGGATCGCCGAAAGCGAACGGGCGGCATCGCGCAGCCTGGCATTTTCGCGATCCTGGAAATCCGGCGCCTCGCGGGCCACGAGCCGGTAGAGCGAGCGCAATCGTTTCAGGTTCTTACGGAAGGAATGGATCGCCTCATGGGCGCCGTCCGGCTGTTCTTCGATCAGTGCGATCGCATCGTCCAGCTGCTCTTTCGCGGCGCTGCGGAATTCACTGGTGAAATCAGCCTTAGGCCGAATGCGGTAGGCCATGCCTGTCGTGCCCATATTCTGTGGCAAGGGCCTGGTTGGAATAGCGGAAATCGCCGGTTACTTCGCGGCCGAGCCAAGCGGGCAGCGCTGGATCGTCTGTCTCTGCGGTCATCTCGACCTCGGCAATCACAAGGCCGCGATGTTCGCCGGCAAAGACGTCGACCTCCCACACGAAACCCTCATACGGAACACGGTAGCGCGTCTTCTCGATGACGATGCCGATCGCGTTCTGCAACAGTTCCTCGGCATCGGCGATCGGGATGTCGTATTCGAATTCGTCACGAGTGATGGCGCTGCGGCCGATCTTGATCGTCAGTCTCGCCTTCCTGCTATCGAGGATACGCACCCGGACGGAACGATCGTCCATGGAGGCGATATAGCCCTGCTTCAGTGCAGACTTCGTCTCGACGGCGGAACGCCATCCATCGCTGCGTACGAGGAACTTCCGCTCGATCTCTTTCGCCATACCGGTGAACCTTTTGTGACGATGCCGCACGGTAGCCCACTTTGCCGGGATTTCATACCCACCCTGTCTTAGGAATTGGTTTTATCTCGACAAGGTTCCATTAGGACGTTATTCGGGGTCGAATTCAATCGTTTCAAGGAAGTCGCACGGCTATGGGCGAGAAAACAGAAAAGCTCCTTTCCATCCTGAAACTCCAGCCTGTCGTTCCGGTCCTGATCGTCGACGATGCCAAGTCGGCCGTAATGCTGGCCCGCGCGCTTGTCGCGGGCGGTCTGAAGGCGATCGAGATCACCATGCGCACGCCGGCGGCACTCGATGCCGTGCGCGCCGTCGCCGCCGAGGTCGAGGGCGCCGAAGTTGGTGCCGGCACGATCCTGAACGCCGCCCATTGGGAAGCCGCCGTCGAGGCCGGCTCGAAATTCATCGTCAGCCCGGGCACGACGCAGGAACTGCTCGATGCCGCAGCCGATTCCGATGTGCCGCTGCTTCCCGGTGCTGCGACCGCCAGCGAGGTCATGGCTTTGCGCGAAGAAGGCTATCAGGTGCTGAAGTTCTTCCCGGCAGAGCAGGCTGGCGGCGCCGCTCTGCTCAAGGCGCTCTCCTCGCCGCTGGCCGGCACGCTGTTTTGCCCAACCGGCGGCATTTCGCTGAAGAACGCCAATGACTATCTGTCGCTGCCGAACGTCATCTGCGTCGGCGGCTCCTGGGTGGCGCCGAAGGAACTGGTCGCGGCCGGCGACTGGGCGGGGATCACCAGGCTCGCAGCAGAGGCTGCGGCGCTGAAGGCCTGAGTTTGGGGCAAGGGATGAGCCTCACGGCACAATTCCCCCTCCTCTGTTTGTATTCCAACCGTCGCAAACCTATGTAGTCCTCCAGCTAACAGGGAGACGACGAGGAATGTTCGACGCGAAGAAGCTTCTCGACCAGTTCTTGGGTTCGCAGGTGCCGGGCCTTGGTGGCTCGGTCCGCGACAGGGCGGACGAGGCCATGCAGACGGCAAAGAACAATCCGATGAAGACCGGTGCGATCGCAGCCGCGCTTCTCGGCACCAAGACCGGCCGGAGTATTGCTGGCAACGCCCTGGCGATCGGCGGTCTTGCCGCTATCGCCGGCCTCGGCTACCAGGCCTACAAAAATTACCAGGCAGGGCAGGCGCCAGCAGCCCCTTCGGATGCACCCTCGGCCAACAATCCGGTTCTCCTGCCACCGCCTGTCGAATCCGGCTTCGGGCCGGCCTCGCCGGCCGGCAGCAATGAGTTTGTGCTGGTGCTGATCCGCGCGATGATCGCCGCCGCCAAGGCCGACGGTCATATCGACGATGCCGAACGGGCCCTTATCATGGACAAGGTCAAGGCCGCCGATGTCAGCGGCGAGGCTGCGGCCTTCATCGAACGCGAACTCGCTTCGCCGACCGATCTCGATGCACTGGTCGCCGCCGCGACGACGGAAGAACAGCGCGTCGAACTCTATACCGCCTCGCGGCTCACCATCGAGCCGGATTCGCGGGCCGAGCGTGGTTATCTCGATCTGCTTGCCGGCAGGCTCGGCCTTGCCGACCAGCTGGTCGATCATATCGAGGCGACGGTGTCCTCCGCAAAAGTTACCTTGTCACAGTAACATCTAGGCCGGTTGCCTTTGTCGGGTGGCTGGCCTATCCACTCCTGGACAAGGGGAGTGAACATGCGCGATCTTGCAAATTTCAAGGGCTGCCCGGCGCCGAAGCCGGTGACGCTGAAGGGCCGTTTCGTCACCGTCGAACCTTATCGGCGCGCCGAGCATCTCGAGGCGCTGTGGGACGGGCTTGGCGGCATGGGCATCAACCCGCTGCTTCTCTATTTCGCGCAGGACGATTTCTCCGGGATCGAGGATTTCGCCAACTGGCTGGAAACCGTCTACACCAAGTCCGGCTGGCTCACCCATATCTTCCGTGACAACGCCACCGGCAAAATTGTGGGCATGGCGAACTACATGCGCGCCGACCCGGCAAACGGCGTCGTCGAGATCGGCGGGGTGGCGCATGGTGCGGAGATGAAGCGTTCGCCGCTTTCGACCGAGGCGCATTACCTGATGGCCAAGCACGTTTTCGAGGAGCTCGGCTACCGCCGCTACGAATGGAAATGCGACAATAAGAACGAGGCGAGCAAGACGACGGCGGCGCGCTACGGCTTCAGCTTCGAAGGGGTCTTCCGCCAGCACATGATCGCCAAGCACCGCAACCGCGACACCGCCTGGTTCTCGATGATCGATGCCGAATGGCCGCTGCTCAACGATGCCTTCGAGGCCTGGCTTTCGCCGGAGAATTTCGATGCCGCCGGCAATCAGATCCGCCGTCTGCAGGATATTCGCGCCGATCTGGAAAAGGAAAGGCTCGCGTGAGCCCCGAGAGCCGCTCGCAGGCAATCGCCGCCGCCGTCATCCTGCTCGGCGCCGGCCTCGTCCTCTATTTCCTGCCGACCATCGTTTTATGGATCGGCAATTTCTCACCGGTGCTGGGGATCGCCGTTGGCGTCTGCCTGATCATGGCGTTTTTCGCGGTCTTCTGGCTGCGGGCGCGCTACCAGCGCAGCAAGGGGAAGTAGACTATCCCTGCAGCGACGCTCCGAGGAGCAGGGTCCCCATCACGATAACCAGCACGGCGCCGAGGATTTCGATGGCGTTGCCGATCCAGACAGAGGCGGTTGAGCCGCGTCCGGATAGGCGGACGGCGGCACTCTTGGCGGTGACGGCAAGGGTGGCCAGCAGGGAAACGGTGATCGCGGTGCCGAGCGACATGGCGGCAACCGACAGCACGCCCCCGAGATAGAGCCCGTTCAGCAGCGAAAAGGTCATGACCAGCAATGCGCCGGAGCAGGGGCGAAGGCCGACGGCGACGATCGCCGACCAGGCCTCGCGGGCACTGAACCTGTCGCCGGCAAGCAGGGCGGGATCCGGCACATGAGCATTGCCGCAGGTCTCGCAGGCCATGCCGGGAACAAAGGTATGGCTGGCTTCGACAGCCTGCGCCTTGCCGTTGAACGCATAGGTCTGGCGTTCGGCGGCATTGTCCTTCCAGTCGAGCATCATGCTGACCGGACCGGCTGACGCCGCCATCAGCCGGCGGTGCGGCATGTTGCCGAGCATCGAGCGCAGTTTGCGGAACAGCAGCCAGCCGCCGAACAGGATGACCATGACGAAGCTTGCGATCTCCATCGCATGGGTCGCCGCCGTCAGCGTGATGCCGGTGCCGCGCAGCACCAGCCAGGCGCCGCCGACCAGCGCCACCGCCACCACGCCTTGGATAAAGGCCGAGATGAAGGAAATCACCACGCCGCGCTTCAGCTCGATCTCGTTGGCGATCATGTAGGAGGAAATGACCGCCTTGCCGTGACCGGGGCCGGCGGCATGGAAGACGCCATAGGCGAAGGAGAGGCCGATCAGCGAGGCCAGTTGCCACGGATCCTCACGCATCGCCTTCAAGGCATCGGTCAGCGCCCGGTAGAAGGCCTGCTGCTCGTAATTCACATAGAGCAAAAGCGGTGCGAGCGGCCCGCCGGTGGGCTGGAAGCTCGGTTCCGCCGTGCCGATGCCGAGCGGCGATTGCGCATGGGCGAGGCTTGCCGCCGCCAGTAGCGCCAAGACCGAGGCGGCAAGGATGAACGGCAGGCGTTTCGTCAGCATGTGACCTCCAGCCGGGTGGCGAAGAGTTTGGACATGTTGGTGCCGGTGGGATCATTGAAGAAGGCGTCGGTCAGCGACTGTTTGTTCTGCGAGATCACCTGGTCGGCGTCCGGCCGCACCACCTGATGCTTGCAGGCCTTGAAGCCGTCGCCGACGATTGCCAGTTCGTTGTCGGTGGGAAAGTCGATCGAGGTATACAGCGTCGGGTCGTAGACGCCGAAGCTGAGCCTGCCTTTCAGCGGCATCTTCTCCACCGGCTTGACCGCGAAGAACATCAGCAGCTGGCCATCCTTGTAGTCGACGTGGATGATGTCTGGCTTCTGAACGGTGACGTTCTTCCCGTCGATGGTCAGGTTCATGTAGTAATCATATTCGGCAAGCGACTGCTTTACCGTTTTTCCGACCTCGGCGAGCTCGTTCGGCTCCAGCTTCAGATCGGTGTTCTTGTCGAAATCCATGACGACCGAGGAGGAGAAAACCTCGTCGAAACGCCAGACATTGCGCAGTTCCTCGACGCTGCCATCCTTGCCGGCCACGACCTCGAGGCGCGCCTCCACGAAGATGTGCGGATGGGCAAGGGCGGCGGTCGGCGCCAGCGAAACAAGCGCAGCCATCAGTATCGTCGAATATCTCATTTGTTCCGCTGCCCTGTTCGGTGACTCTGACTTCTTGCCAGAAATTGGGACGGAATTGGGACCGGATTCCGCATTGGATTCAGAGAGCCGCGGGTTGGCGCGGGGCGCGATGTCGCAGCCGCAAGAGCGGCGCTAGGGATGTTTCTTGAACCAGTTGTTGAGATAATCGACGAAGATCCTCACCTTGGCCGGTAGGTAGCGGCGGTGCGGATAGACGGCATAGATGCCGCGGTCGGTCGGGAGATAATCATTGAACAGCGTCACCAGCTCGCCGCTCTCGATCGGCTTGCGGGCGATGAAATCTGGGATGAGGGCGATGCCGATGCCGGCGAGGGCTGCGCGCAAAGTCGCATGCGGACTGTTCACCTCCATCGGGCCGGAGACGGCGACGGTGAATGAGGTGTTGTCGGGATTGTGGAAGCGGATGCTCGCCTGGGTGCGCGAATTGGTATCGACGATGAAAGGGACGTTGGAAATGTCACTCGGATGGGCAAGATCGGGATGGCGTTCGAGGAAATCCGGGGTGGCGCAGAGGTGGACGCGAAAATCGGAGATTTTGCGGGCGATCATGCCGGAATCTTCGAGCTTGCTGATGCGAATCGCCACGTCGAAGCCTTCCTCGATCAGGTCGACAAACCGGTCGTCGGCGGCGATCTCCAGCGAAAGATCCGGGTTCTCCCTGGAGAAATCGATCAGCGACTGGCCGACATCGGCATCGACGAAAGTGCGGGGCACGGATATGCGCAGCCGTCCCTTCAGCTGCGCATTGTTTTCACGCACGAGGTCGGCAAGGTTATCGATCTCCTTGAGGATATCGGAGGCGCTACGGTAATAGGTGTGGCCGGCCTCGGTCATGGAGAACTGCCGGGTGGTGCGGTTGAGCAGCAGGGCGCCGAGTTCATCTTCCAGCTCGCGCACATATTTGGAGAGCAGCGCCTTGGAGCGGCCGGTGCGCCTGGCGGCGGCGGAAAAGCCTTCGGCCTCGACGACATCGATGAAGGCGCGTATGCGGGTCAAGGTATCCATGGCCATCCCTTAAACTGTTTCGGAATGTTGAACAAATCGGCTCCTCCTGTTCAATTATTTTTTTGACCCCAAGATCAAAAAAACGCTTGATTATGAAGGCGAATATTCTTATTTCCACCTCAGCCCAAAGTCGCACGTGCCCATGGGTGTCCGCCGAACCCTCGAATTGGTGAGGAAATCGGTAAGGTACCTGGAATTAACCCCTCCAGTCGCTATTCCGGCCAACCGGAAAATGCGAGGACGCCTGAAGCAACGACGGTGCGGGCCTTTTTGTTCTCTCCCTGCTTTCCATCAGCGGGGGTTACTGAAGAGGCACACCATCATTGCCGGAAGTGCGGTTGGGATTCTCCCTCCAATCCATGGCAGACAAAGCCGAACTTACACCGCATCGCGGCGTTGGTTCACTATCTGCGCATCGAGCGCTTGCTATGGTTCCGGGGTCTCCACCGGCTGGTTCCAATGCGAGTTCTCGTATGCCCTTTGTCCTCCGGCTGATGCCGGAGCTCTGGAATTGGAAGAGGGAACGATATGACCACCCAGCGCATCCGCGACTTTCTCGCAACCCGACGTCCCGACGGTCCCTGCCTCGTGGTTGACCTCGATGTCGTTCGCGACAATTTCCATGCCTTCCGTCACGCCATGCCGGACAGCGCCATCTACTATGCCGTCAAGGCCAACCCGGCCCCTGAGGTGCTGAAGCTGCTCGCAGGGCTCGACTCCAATTTCGATTGCGCATCCGTTGCCGAAATCGAAATGGCGCTGGAAGCCGGTGCGACCGCCGCACGCATCTCCTTTGGCAACACGATCAAGAAGGAACGCGACGTTGCCCGCGCGCACGCGCTCGGCGTCAGCCTCTTTGCCGTCGACAGCCACGAGGAAGTCGAGAAGATCTCGCGCGCCGCACCCGGCGCCCGCGTCTTCTGCCGCGTGCTCACCGATGGCGAAGGCGCCGAATGGCCGCTGTCGCGCAAGTTCGGCTGCGTTCCGCAGATGGCCGTCGACGTTCTCGTCTACGCCCATCAGCTCGGCCTTCAGTCCTATGGCGTCTCGTTCCATGTCGGTTCGCAGATGACCAAGGTCGATGCCTGGGATTCGGCGCTCGCCGATGCCAAGCGCGTCTTCGTATCGCTTGCCAAGCAGGGCATCCACCTGCAGATGGTCAACATGGGCGGCGGCTTCCCGACCAAGTATCTGCGCGACGTTCCGTCCGCAGAAGCTTACGGCAAGTCGATCTACCAGGCGCTGCGCACGCATTTCGGCAACCAGATCCCGCAGACGATTATCGAGCCGGGCCGCGGCATGGTCGGCAATGCCGGCGTGATCAAGGCGGAAGTCGTGCTGATTTCGAAGAAGTCGGACAATGACGATGCCCGCTGGGTCTTTCTCGACATCGGCAAGTTCGGCGGTCTCGCCGAAACGATGGACGAAGCCATCCGCTATCCGATCCGCACGGAGCACGACGGCGACGAGATGGAGCCCTGCGTCATCGCCGGCCCGACCTGCGATTCGGCCGATGTGCTCTACGAGAAGAACCTCTATCCGCTGCCGATCTCCCTTTCGATCGGCGACGAGGTCCTGATCGAAGGCACCGGCGCCTATACGACGACCTATTCGGCGGTCGCTTTCAACGGTTTCGAGCCGCTGAAGGCTTACGTCATCTAAGGTCGTTTCCGCCGGCCCCGTAACCAGGCGGGGCGGCAATTTCACAATTTTCGTTCATCGCCGCTGATAACGGTATTGGGTACGGGAGGCCAAGATGGCCGCTGTTCTTGATTCTGTCCGCGCATTCTTTGCGCCTACCACTTTCGCCATCGACGCCGAAAATCCGTCTGACGTCGTTGCCCGTGAAAACCTGCTCGACCGGGTCATGGGGCCTGACCGCCGCAAGAAGTCGTCGGAGAAGATCCGCCGTAACCGTGTTCCGGCCGAGGGGCTGGCGCTCGTCGCGCGCGATCGCGACGGTCATGTCATCGGCTCGGTACGGCTCTGGAACATCGAGGCCGGCGTCAATGACGAGGGCACACCGATTGATGCGCTGCTGCTCGGTCCGCTCGCCGTCGCGCCGCATCTTGGCGGCAAGGGCATCGGCTCGGCGCTGATGCGCGCGGCGATCCTCGAAGCCAAGAAACGCGGGCATGGCGCCGTCCTGCTCGTCGGCGACGCCGCCTATTACGAGCGTTTCGGCTTTTTTGCCGAGAAGGCCCGCCATCTTGTCATGCCAGGCCCGTTCGAACGCTCGCGCTTTCTGGCGCTCGAGCTCACGGAAGGCTGGCTTGACGGCGCGGCCGGCATGATCGTCCCCTCGGGACGCATGCTGGCCGGCGCGCCGCTTCGCCGCGCCGCCTAGCAATCGGCCGGCCGGGGTTGAACGTCCTTACCCCGGCCGGCAATATCCGCGCCGCTTGACCATGGAGGCAGGCGGGCCTGCCGTGGTTGCGGCGCGGATTGTTTTTTCGGGTGGCGGGTGGATTCACCGGGATGCCTCACGCACTTAAAGCGCGTCGCGTCAAACTTGATTCATGCGACGCGCTTTAGCTCTTTGTTTCTACGCATATCGTTGCCGGAAAACGGCTGCACACTTTTGCGCGACATGCTTTAGCAACACAATCGCGTGAAATGTACTGCCGGCCCGCGACCATGCCAGGCTGATATCCTATCTTGCGCTGCATGATCCGCGTTCTCTCTCTTCTGGTTCTCTTCAGTTTGCCGCTTGCCGCGACGATGCCGGCCGCTGCCCAGAGCACGGCCCGCACCTTCACGGGGCTTAATCCCCTTCTCGATCGGGCGGCTGGTGACCCGGCGATGCGGCCTCTCAAGACGGTGATCGTCGCACGCGGCGGACGGTTGCTCGCCGAACGCGGCTTCCACGGCCATTCGCCGTCGGAATCCACCAATATCAAATCCGCTTCGAAGTCGGTCATTTCGGCGCTGGTCGGTATTGCCATCGGCAAGGGCCTGCTGGCAGGCCCCGATCAGAAGATCGCGCCGATCCTGAAGGCCGATCTCCCCGCGGCGCCGGATCCGCGCATCAACGATATCACCATCGGTCATCTTCTCTCCATGCAGGCCGGGCTCGATCGCATGTCGGGCCCGAATTACGGCCGCTGGGTCTCCTCGCGCAACTGGGTGCGTTTTGCGCTCTCCCAGCCTTTCGTCGATCAGCCCGGCGGGGACATGCTCTATTCCACCGCATCCACGCATCTGCTGTCGGCCATTCTCACCAGGGTTAGCCGGCGGTCGACGCTGGCGCTCGCGCGTGAATGGTTCGGCCCGGTCGACGGTTTCCGCATCGGCGCATGGGAGCGCGATCCGCAGGGCATCTATCTCGGCGGCAATCAGATGGCGATGAGCGCCCGGTCCCTGCTTGCCTTCGGCGAACTCTACCGCAATGGAGGGCGCACTCGGGAAGGGGAGCAGGTCGTGCCTGCCGACTGGATTTCCCAGTCGTGGCAGCACCACACAAACTCGCATTTTTCCGGCGACGAATATGGCTATGGCTGGTTCACTCGGCAGATCGGCGGTGAACAGGTGCATTTCGCCTGGGGTTATGGCGGGCAGATGCTCTACATCGTCCCGTCGCTGGATCTGACGGTCGTCATGACGTCGGAGGAAAGCGGCCCCTCGGCGCGAAACGGATACCGGGATCTGTTGCACACCCTGTTGGCAGATATCATCGGCACGGTGCGGGCCGCCTGAAAAAACGGTGATCGTTAAATTTCTAGCGAAGCCCCCAATCAAACCGCAAAACGCTTGCTGTATGGTCCGCGAGAATTTCGGGAAAGCGTCATGCTGCTGGATCTCAGGACGATCTATTTCATTGTTGCCGTGAGCTGCTTCGTGCTGGGCATCCTCCAGCTCGCAGCCTATGCGACCGGCCGCTTCGAGAGATGGCCGCTCTGGTGGGGCTTGAGCAACCTGCTTGTCGGCGTCGGTTCCTTCCTCGTCGCGCTGCGCAACCTCGTTCCCTATTCGGTTTCGGTCGACGGCGGCAATATCGTGACCATTGCCGGCTACATGCTGATGTTCTTCGCGGTGCGGGTCTTTGCCGGCCGGGCCCTTGACCAGCGCTATTTCTGGCTGGTCATCCTTCTCGTCAGCGTGCCTGTCGCACTTATTGTCAGCGATCCCTCGGCGGTGTCGGCGAGGCTCCTCTATGTCTCCGTCATCTGCTGCCTCTGCGATCTTGCCGTCGCAAGGGAGGCAATCGGTATTGCCCGGCGTGAGAAGCTTTATTCGGCCGGCCTGCTCGTCGGCCTCTATGTCTGCACTGCGATGATCTTTGCGGCGCGCAGCGTTCTTGCGGCGACCGGCGAGATCGGCGGGCCGGATCCTTTCGGCGGCAGTGTGGCCCATAGCTGGATGGCGGTATCGGCGGTCGCATTCATCATGCTGCGCAGCATGGCTATGGTGCTGATGGCCGCCGAGCGCAGTCGAAATCAGCTGACCGAACTCGCCCACCACGATCCGCTGACCGGCGCGCTCAATCGCGGCGGCCTTGCCCAGCGCCTGCCGGCCCTCGGTTCTCAGCCGGTATCGCTGCTGATCATCGATATCGATCACTTTAAGCAGTTGAACGACCGGCATGGCCACGCCGCCGGCGACGATATCCTGCGGCTTTTCGCCAGCGTCTCGCGAGGCATCATGTCCTCCCACGATCTGCTCGCCCGTCAAGGCGGGGACGAGTTCCTGGCGGTGCTGAAAAACATTTCCCGGGAAGAGGCGGTGGCAATTGCCGAGCACATCCGTCTTGCCTTTGCCGCGGCCGTTATGCAGCGGCCGGATCTGGCCGTCTTTCCGACGCTGAGCATCGGCGTCGCCACGCGTGGGGAAAGCGGTGGAGATTTTGAACAGCTGGTAAAGAAGGCGGATGAGGCGCTCTATCGGTCGAAGCGCGAAGGCCGCAACCGGGTCGAAGCCTTCGGAGAAAATCAGCAGGCCGCGTAACGGACGGGGTTTGTTTTACGCAATTCCGGACGCAAAACCGCTTCACGCTTTTGCTGGAATGGCTCTAAATATTCTGGTCCATCGTCTCGGCGGGGATTTCGTCGGCGCGGTGGACACGCACCAGCGTTGCCGGCACGCCGGCGACCGTGCAATGTTCGGGAACCGGCTTCAACACGACGCTGCCAGCAGCAATCTTGCTGAAGGCGCCGATTTCGATATTGCCAAGGATTTTGGCGCCGGCGCCGATCATCACGCCATGGCGGATCTTCGGATGGCGGTCGCCGGTTTCCTTGCCAGTGCCGCCGAGCGTGACATTCTGCAGGATCGAGACTTCATCCTCGATCACCGCCGTTTCACCGATGACGATGCCCGAGCCGTGGTCGAGCATGATGGAGGCGCCGATCCGTGCGGCCGGATGGATATCCGGGCCGAAGACCAGCGAGGCGAGATTGGCGAGCCAGGTGGCGATCTCCGAGCGGCCGGCATTCCAGAGCGCGTGGGCGATGCGGTGCGTCTGCAGTGCATGAAACCCCTTGAGGTTCAGGAGCGCGTGAAGAAATGTCGTGCAGGCCGGGTCGCGTTGGCGCACGGCGACGAGATCGGCCTCGATCGCCCGCATGATATCGTCGTTGAGGGTGGACAGGATGAGATCGAACAGATCTCCGGTTTCCACCTGCGTCCCAGCAAGCCGTGCGGCGAGCACGTGGGCGATGATCTCATTGCTGCCGGAGGTGGCCGTTATCTGCGCGGCGAGCAGCCGTTGCAGGATCGGTTCGCGCGCGGCAAGCTCGATTGCCTCGGCGCGGATCACCGCCCAGACGAATGCATTGTCCAAGGACTGCGGCTGTTGCTCGGCCAGACCAAGGCCGGTCGATTTCGGCATTCCTGCTTCCTCTGCGACTGCGCAGCCAATACCTGCGCGGATTTATGTTTTGCCCGGGCAAGGCTTTAGACAAGCCCTGATTTTAGCCGCCAGATGGTCGCAGGCCAGGCGTCAACTCCGGAAGCCGACGCCAATGATAGCGCACATCAGCTTCTTTTTCCTCATTGTCGGCGCCGTCGGTCTCTTCCTCGATGGAAAAACCGTGCCGCTCGTAGAAAGCGCGGGCGCCGATATTGCGTTGGAACGTCCAGAGCCTGATTTCATCCATCTCCTCCTTGGCGCAGCCAAGAAGCAGGGAGCCGATGCCCATGCCCTGGAAGTCAGGCAGAACGTAAAGCTGCTCTATCCAGTCGTCGCCATAGGCGATGATGCCGACCAGCCGGTTTCCCATGGCGGCGCCGAGGATCGTGCAATTCGGCAGCAGATGCATACGCCAGTACTGCTCTTCTTCACCAGGCGTATGCAGATCCGGCAGCCAGGGCAGCCGCTGCCACAGCGCCACGCGCCTGATCGTTGCGGCCGCTTGCATGTGGTCGGCGCCGAGCGCCACGATTTCCGCTTCCGTCACGATGTCGTCCTGGCCAGCAATAAGGCTCAAGCCGAAATATCGATGACGCCGCAATCGCCGGCTTCGGAGGCGAAGGCGAGCAGCTTGCCGTTTTTGCTCCAGCTCATCGCCGAGACCGCGCCCTTGCCGGGGCGGCGCAGCAGCGCCTCCTTGCTGTCGGCGATGCGCACGGCGAGGATCATGCCGTCGATGAAGCCGATGGCGAGGATATCTTCGAGCGGATGGAACTTCACCGCGGTCGCCATGATGTTGGCGCGGGTGCCGAGCTCGAGCGGCGCCTTGCCCATCGGCCCGTCCTTGCCCTGGAAAGGCCAGACGATCGCCGCCGGCGCGCCTGACGAAGCGAGCCATTTGCCCTTGACCGACCAGGAGAGTGATTTCACTTTGGTGGGGTAACCGGTCATGCGCATGTGGCGGGCTTCAGCGCCGGGCTTGCTGTCGAGTTTCCAGCCGTGCAGCGCGTTTTCCTGCATCGAGGTGACGAGGAAATTGCCATCGGGCGAGAAGGTGACGCCGGTATGCGCACCCTTCCATTCGAGGTCGATCGGCTTGGCGTTCATACCGATCCAGTGCAGCGACACGCCGTTATAGCGCGCGGCTGCGATGCGCAGGCCCTTCGGCGCGAAGGCAAGGCCTTCGACCGTGCGCTCCTCGGCAAATTCCTTGGTCGTGCCGTCAGCAAGGCGCACGAGCGAACTCTTGCCGTAGGAATAAGCAATGGCGCCTTGCGGGCCGGCCGCGACCTGCGAGATCCACTTGCGCGGCGCGCTGGCGAGTTCGCTGACGCTGCCGTCGGCTGAGATGCGCAGCACCTTGCCATCCTCGCCGCCCGAGATCAGGCTCTCGCTATGGGGATCGCGGATGGCGGTGAGCATGCCTTGGTGGGCTTCTGAAACCCTGTCGCCGCCATCCAGCCGGTGAAACGTGCCGTTGGCGCTGGCAAAGAAGGGGACATCACCTAAAAATTCGACGGCCAGAACGTGGCCGTCGAGATCAAGCGGTGCAACTGTCGGCATCAGGCGACTGCCTCGCAGGCCTTGAAGGAGGTTTCGAGCTTTTCGCGGTCGAGATCGCGGCCGATGAAGACGAGACGGCTTTCATGCTTCTCGCCTTCCTTCCACGGCCGCTGGTGATCGCCCTCGATGATCATGTGCACGCCCTGGACGACGTAACGCTCGGGATCGTCCTTGAAGGCGATGATGCCCTTGAGGCGGAGAATGTTCGGCCCCTGCGTCTGGGTGATCTTCTGGATCCAGGGGAAGAAGCGCTCCGGGTTCATCTGACCGCCCCGCAGCGATACCGATTGCACCGTCACATCATGGATCGCCGACATGGCACCATGTTGATGGGCGCCATGGTGATGATGCTCGTGCCCGTGGTGATCATGCTCATGATCATGATGGTGGTGGTGGTCGTGATCGCAATCCGGGCCGCAGACATGGTCGTCATGGCCGTGCTCAAGGAAATGCGGATCGTTTTCCAGCGCGCGCTCCAGGTTGAAGGCGCCCTGATCGAGCACGCGGGCGAGGTCGACGCCGGAGCGGCTGGTCTTGTAGACACGCGCGGCCGGGTTGATAGCGCGGACGATGTCTTCGATCACATCGAGCTCTTCCGGGGTCACCAGGTCGCTCTTGTTAATGACGACGACGTCGGCGAAGGCGATCTGGTCTTCCGCCTCGCGGCTGTCCTTCAGCCGCAGCGGCAGGTGCTTGGCGTCGACAAGGGCGATGACCGCGTCGAGCTCGGTCTTGGCGCGCACGTCATCGTCCATGAAGAAGGTCTGGGCGACCGGTACCGGATCGGCAAGGCCCGTGGTTTCGACGATGATGCCGTCGAAGCGACCGGGACGGCGCATCAGGCCTTCGACGACGCGGATCAGGTCGCCGCGCACCGTGCAACAGACGCAGCCATTGTTCATCTCGTAGATTTCTTCGTCGGACTCGACGATCAGGTCGTTGTCGATGCCGATTTCGCCGAACTCATTGACGATGACCGCATATTTCTTGCCGTGATTTTCGGAAAGGATGCGGTTGAGCAATGTCGTCTTGCCGGCGCCGAGATAACCGGTGAGCACGGTGACGGGAATGGGCTTCTGCGTGGAGATCGCGTCGGTCATGAGAACCTCTAGGATTAGGCGTGCGGCCGAGCGGTTTGGATCGGCTGCTTCAAACGGTTGGTCTCATATAATGGCATGGGCGCGGCAGTTCAAAGGGTTTTATAATGTTATAAGATCACATCGTCTGCACCGCTCGGATGCCGTCTTTACCGGAACTGCGTGATGTCGAAGGCGTCGACATCACGCAGCAATTCCACTAGTCCTTTCACCGCATGGGCAATCAGCGCTTCGCCCTTTTCAGCCGTCGCAGCCGCGGCGTTTCCTGCCGCGCCCTGCGGATTGAGATCCGACATCTTCCAGCCGAAAGCATGCGGCCCGTAGGCGCGCAGATGCTTGAAGCGCCCGGTAAATTCGCTTTGTCGGGAAGGGAAGTCCGCCGCCTTCGCCATATCGACCATGTCGGGATGAAGCGCCAGCATCACCGAGGTTTCGATATCGCCGCCATGGATGCCGATCGTCTTTTCCTCCGGCGCGATCACGCCATCGGGCAGGCCGAAGCGGGTCCAGCTTGTCGCCACGGCAAGCATGGCGAAGCGGATCCGTGCCTCGGTGGCGACGATCGTCATCAGGGGCGAATTGCCGCCATGGGCGTTCAGCATCACAAGTTTGCGGATATCCTGCTCGGCCAGGCGCTTGGCGATGCCGAGCCAGCGGTCGACCGCTTCGTCGAAGGCGAGCGTCTTCGTTCCTTCAACATCCATATGCTCTATGGAATAGCCGACAGGTTCGGCGCGCAGGAAGGTGACCGGCAGGCCGGCTGATAAGGCCGCCTTCAATCGTCCGGCAATGCCTTCCGCAATCAGGGTGTCGGTTTCGAAGGGCAGGTGCGGGCCGTGCTGTTCGTAAGCGCCGAGCGGCAGTACGGCGATCGGGCGGCGCCCGCCGCGGGCGGAGACCGGGTCGCTATCGTCGAAGCGGGGCGAAGGCGTCATCATCCGGTCGTTGCCTCTTGTTTATGACGAGATCCTGGGCAATGTCATATCGCAGCGGCGCCAGCGCTTAAAGATCAAAGGGATGGCTATGGGAAAGAAGCATAAGGGCGGTAAGAAGAACAAGTCCAAGAAGAAGGATCAGACCGAGTATACGCTCGTCGACCTTTCGCCGGCGCTGACCCAGGCGGCTCGTTCCATGCGCACGGTGCTCTCTCGCAACCTGCTCGAAAGCGGCCTCTATGCCGGCCAGGACGGTGTCATCCTCTCGCTTGCCGAGAGCGACGGCATGACGGCCGGCGGGCTTGCGCAAAAGCTCGGCGTCAAGGCGCCGACGATGACGCGCACGATCGGCCGCATGGAGGCGCAAGGTTTTCTCGAGCGCAAACCCGATGCCGAGGATGCGCGCCTTACCAAGGTCTATCTCACCGAGCTCGGGCGCGGCAGCGTGCAGGGGATAGAAATGGCGGCCTCGGCCTGCGACAGGCTGGCGACGCAGGCATTCTCCGAAAAGGAAATCCGCAATCTCGTCCGGCTGCTAAAGGCGATCGACGGCAATCTGCAGGCCGAAGCCCTTCATATCGAAGAACCGGACGAAGACTGAAAATACCCTGAAAGACGAATTGCTTCCGCCGGTTAAATCTTTTAATTAAACATTTTAAGGGGGCCGCGCCGGTTGGCCGGCGTGGTCTTGCTGTCTTGCGTGCTGCCTGGAGGAGGACACGTGGTCCAGAAGATCAAGCTTTCGACAATTGCCGAAACACTCGGCATTTCAACGGCGACGGTATCGCTTGCCTTACGCGACAGCCCGCTCGTCGCCGGCAATACCCGGGAAAAGATCAAGGAACAGGCGCGCGCGCTCGGCTATATCTACAATCGCCGCGCCGCCAGCCTTCGCACTTCGCGCTCCGGTATCATCGGCGTCGTCGTGCATGACATCATGAACCCGTTCTACGGGGAAATCCTGAAGGCGATCGAAAGCGAACTCGATCGCAGCCGCCACACCTTCATCCTTTCCAACCATTACGACAATGTCGAAAAGCAGCGCACCTTCATCGAGACGCTTCTGCAGCTCGGCGGCGACGGCGTCATCATGTCGCCGGCGATCGGCACGCCGCCTGAGGACGTGCAACTGGCGGAAGAAAACGGCATGCCGGCGATCTTGGTCGCCCGTTCGATGGAGGGCCAGGACCTGCCGACCTATCGCGGCGACGACAGTTACGGCATCTCGCTTGCCACCAACCACCTGATCGGCCTCGGCCACCGCTCGATCGCTATGATCGGCGGTACGGATCAGACATCCACCGGCCGCGACCGCTATCAGGGTTATGTGAACGCGCTACGCAAGGCCGGCATCGAGGTCGATCCGAACTTGCGCATCCCCGGCCCGCGCTCGAAACAGGGCGGCTTCGAGGCGGCGGTGCATTTCCTGTCGCTGCCGCAGAAGCCGACGGCCGCAGTCTGCTGGAACGACCTCGTGGCGATCGGGTTGATGAACGGGATTGCCCGTGCCGGCCTGGTGCCGGGACGCGATATTTCCGTCACCGGTTACGACGACCTCGAGGAGGCGTCGATCGCCACGCCAGCGCTGACGACCGTCTGGAACGGCCAGACCGAGGTCGGGCGCCTGGCGGCCCGGGCGCTGCTCGACCGCCTTGCCGGTAGCCACGAGCCTGACGGCATGCATCTGATCAAACCGGAAATGCGCATCCGCCAGTCGACCAGTCCCCATCGGCCCCGCGCCTGAATCAAGACCGTATCCAAGAGGAAAAGCCATGTCCCGCATCGCCATTCTCGTTCCTGGGAAGATACACGAGCGTGTTCTCGAAAGTTTGAAGGATCGTTTTGACATCATCGCCGTCGCGCGCGAGGAAAAGCTTGCGCTCGACGCCGAGACCGCCGGCCGCATCCGCGGCGTCGCTGTCTCCGGCGCTTTCCCGGGTGCGTGGATGGACCAGCTGCCTGCTGTCGAGGTGATTGCCAGTTTCGGCGTCGGCTATGACGGCATGGATGTGAAGCGCGCCGCCGAAAAGGGCATCGTCGTCACCAATACGCCTGATGTGCTGAACGACGAAGTCGCCGACACGGCGATCGGCCTGCTGTTGAACACGATCCGCGAATTGCCGCGGGCCGAGGCGTGGCTGCGCGCCGGCAACTGGAAGCCGGGCGCGACCTATCCGCTGTCGCGCTTCTCGCTCAAGGGCCGCCATATCGGGCTCTACGGCCTTGGCCGCATCGGGCTCGAAATCGCCAAGCGGCTGGAGCCGTTCAAGGTGAAGATCAGCTATCACACGCGCTCGCGCCATGCCGATGCACCCTATGATTATCACCCGACGCTGAAGGGGCTGGCGGAAGTGGTGGATACGCTGATCGCAATCGTTCCGAAGACGCCGCAGACCCATAAGACGATCGATGCCGATATTCTGGCAGCCCTTGGTCCTGACGGTATTCTCGTCAATGTCGGCCGCGGCTGGACGGTGGACGAGGAGGCGCTGAGTGCAGCCCTTGCTTCCGGCACGCTCGGTGCCGCCGGTCTCGACGTCTTCTATGACGAGCCGACCGTGCCGGCCGGCCTGCTGGAACCGGCCAATGCGGTGCTCCTGCCGCACGTCGCCTCCGCCTCGGTGCCGACCCGCAACGCCATGGCCGATCTCGTCGCCGACAATCTCATCGCCTGGTTCGAGAAAGGTGCGGCGCTGACGCCGGTGCCCGAGACGCCGCAGAAGGCCTAGCGACTGTGCGCTCCGTCAGGCGATCGCCTGCGCGGGGGTGACCGGCAGCTTGCTGGCGGCGTAGGTGCGGACGGCGTCGCCGAAAGCTTGAAATAGCTGGTTCGAAGGCTTGTCGGTTTCGGCCCAATATTCCGGATGCCATTGCACGCCGACAGCGAAGGCCTTGGCGTCGATGACAGAGACGGCTTCCACCGTGCCGTCCTCGGCGACCGCTTCCACCTGCAGGCGTGGGGCGGTCCTGGCGATCGCCTGCCGATGCAGCGAATTCACGCGGACCTCTCCGGGGCCGAGAATGCTTGCGATGCAGGAGCCTTCCTTGACGTGGACGCTTTGGCGAATCGCATACATGCCGTCGCGGTCGACACCGTCCGGCCGGCGATGGTCCCAAATGCCGGGCTGCTCCTGGATCTCGCTTGCCAGCGAACCGCCGAGCGCGACGTTCAGCTCCTGGATGCCGCGGCAGATGGCGAGCAGCGGGATGGCGCGGTCGAGGGCGCGGCGGACCAGCGGCAGGCTGGTGGCATCTCGGGCGGGGTCGAAGGGGCCGTCCTTGTCATTAGCCTCGGCACCATAGAGCGAGGGGTGCACGTTGCTGGCCGAGCCGGAAACCAGGAGGCCGTCGACGCGGTCGAGGATCGCGTCGGTATCGTAGCCTGCCTCGAAAGCGGGGATGATGAAGGCCATCACGCCGGCCGCATTCAAGGCGGCACGCAGATATTGATGCTGCACGGCATGCCAGGTCGCGCCGTCAAAGCTGCGGATATCGGCAGGAATGGCAACGATCGGTTTCGTCATATCAACCCCGGTAAAAATCTTTCAGCACAGCGTTTCTGGCGCCAGAACGGCCCTTAAGTCAACGCTTGGCTGTGTCAGGTGGCCAAAATACGGCCGAAGCAGCCCCCTGGCTCCCGGCTTCGCTGCTAAGCCGCTGATTTTGATAGGCGCACTCGTATTCGCTAGTTGCCGTCTTGATGCCAAAGGCTAATAGACTAAAGCTTGAATCGCGGCCCCCGCCATGCTTAGGTTTGCGCCGGCTGCGGGTGGGGTGAAGATTGGCCGCGCAGTGCCATCCATACGGGAGGTTTTTGATGGATCGTCGTTCGTTTTTCAAGAAGGCGGGAACCGCCAGCGCCGGCGCGGTCGCCGCAACGGCATTGGCAGCGCCTGCGATCGCGCAGGAGAATCCAAAGATCGCGTGGCGTATGACGTCGTCGTTTCCGAAGAGCTTGGATACGATCTATGGCGGTGCCGAGGATATCGCCAAGCATGTCGCCGCTGCGACAGACGGCAATTTCACGATCCAGCCTTTCGCGGCTGGTGAAATCGTGCCCGGCCTGCAGGCCGTCGATGCGGTGGCCGCCGGCACGGTTGAGGCAGCCCACACGACCTCCTATTATTTCGTCGGCAAGGACCCGACCTATGCCATCGGAACGGCCATTCCGTTTGGCCTGAACAGCCGCCTGACCAATGCCTGGTTTTACGAGGGCAACGGCAACAAGCTGATGAATGAATTTTATGCCACACAGGGCATGTATGCGCTGCCTGCCGGCAATACCGGTGCGCAGATGGGCGGCTGGTTCCGCAAGGAAATCAATACGCTCGATGACCTCAAGGGCGTCAAGATGCGCATCGCCGGCCTTGCCGGCCGCGTCATGGAGAAGGTCGGCGTCATCCCGCAGCAGATTGCCGGCGGCGACATATATCCGGCGCTGGAAAAAGGCACGATCGATGCGGCCGAATTCGTCGGCCCCTATGACGACCTGAAGCTCGGCTTCCACAAGGTGGCGAAGTACTACTACTATCCGGGCTGGTGGGAAGGCGGCCCGACGGTGCATGGCTTCTTCAACCTTGAAAAATGGAGCAACCTGCCGAAGCATTATCAGGCAGCGCTGACTGATGCCTGCGCCTTCGCCAACACCAACATGCTGGCAAAGTACGACTCGAAGAACCCGACCGCGCTGAAGCAGCTCGTTGCGGAAGGTGCGACGCTGCGCCCGTTTAGCCAGGAGATCATGGAAGCCTGCTTCCAGGCGGCGACCGGCATCTACAGCGAAATCTCGGGCACCAACCAGTATTTCAAGAAGATCTACGACGACCAGACCGCCTTCAAGCGGGACGCCTATCTCTGGATGCAGCTTTCGGAATACACTTTCGATACGTTCATGATGATCCAGCAGCGGGCAGGAAAGCTCTGAGGGCTTCCATCGGCGCATGACATCTACGCATAGCAAAACCCCGGATCGCTTGATCCGGGGTTTTGTTTTGGCTCTGTTATTTGGCGGGGTTATTTGGCCGGTGGCGGCGGCGCTCCCGGCAAGCCGAGTGGGGGCAGGGTCAGGCCGGGGATCTGCGGCGAGCCGTTGCCGCCGCCGATCGGGGGAAGGCCGAGCTGGCCGCCGAAGCCCGGGACTTCGATCTTGATCGAGTTCGGGTCGACCTTCGGGCCGTGATCCAGCCAATAGGTCACCGATTGCGGCCAGAAGATCACGATCGCCACCAGGATCAGCTGCATGCCGACCCAGGGGAGGGCGCCCATGTAGATATCCGAGGTCTTGACGTCCTTGCTGGCGATCGAGCGCAGGTAGAACAGCGCGAAGCCGAAGGGCGGGTGCATGAAGCTCGTCTGCATGTTGACGCAGATCAGCACGCCGAACCAGATCAGGTCGATGCCGAGATGCGAGGCGACGGGGGCGAGCATCGGGATGACAATGAAAGCGATCTCGAAGAAATCGAGGAAGAAGGCGAGCACGAAGATGAAGATGTTGACGAAGATCAGGAAGCCGACCGGCCCGCCGGGAATGCCCGACAGCATGTGCTCGATCCAGCGCGAGCCATCCATGCCCTGGAAGACCAGGCTGAAACAGGTGGAGCCGATCAGGATCATCACCACCATTGAGGTGATGTGGGTGGTCGATGTCATCGCCTCGCGGATCAGCGGCCAGGTGAGGCGGCGATTCATGGCGGCGAGCGCCATGGCGCCGACGACACCCAGCGCACCGGCTTCCGTCGGCGTTGCGAGGCCCATGAAGATCGTGCCGAGCACCAGGAAGATCAGCACGATCGAGGGCACCATGCCCATCAGCACTTTGGCGAGCAGCGCCCAGTTGAAGTCGCCGCGCACCTCCTTTGGCAGCGGCGGCATCGATTTCGGCCGGAAGATCGACATCACCAGGATGAAGAGCACGAAGATCGACACCTGCAGGATCGAGGGGCCGATCGCGCCGAGATACATGTCGCCGACCGACCTGCCGAGCTGGTCGGCGAGTACGACGAGTACGAGCGAGGGCGGGATCACCTGGGTGATGGTGCCGGAGGCGGCGATGACGCCGGTGGCAAGGCGGGGGCTGTAGCCGTATCGCAGCATGATCGGCAGCGAGATCACGCCCATGGTGATGACGGAAGCGGCCACCGTGCCGGTGATCGCGCCGAGGACCGCGCCGACGAGGATGACGGCATAGGCAAGGCCGCCGGGTATGCCGCCGAAGAGTTTGCCGGTGCCTTCGAGCAGGTCTTCGGCCAGCCCGCAGCGCTCCAGCACCGCCCCCATGAAGGTGAAGAAGGGGATGGCGAGCAGTAGGTCGTTGGAAAGGATGCCGAAGAAGCGAAGCGGCAGCGCCTGCAGGAAGACTTCGCCGAAATGGCCGGTGACGATGCCGATGATGCCGAAAAACAGGCCGACGGCGGCCAGCGAGAAGGCGACCGGAAAGCCGTAGAGCATGAAGATGACCATGCCCAGGAACATCGCCGGCGGGATGATACCGAAATCAAACAAATCCGTTTCTCCCCGGGAGCGCTATTGCAGCGGCTTTTCGTATGTCGTGTCGATCTGGATGTGGCCGGTCAGGGCGGCGATCCGCTTGATCAGCTCGGAAATGCCCTGAAGGGAGAGCAATGCGAAACCGGCGACCAGGATCAGCTTGACGGGCCAGCGGATCAGCCCGCCGGCATTGCCCGATATTTCTCCCTGCTGGTAGGACAGCGTGAAGAAGGGCCAGCAGATCCAGGTGAGGAAGACGCAAACCGGGATCAGAAAGACGATGAGGCCGACGATGTCGATCCAGATCTTCGCTTTGTCGGACACGGAACCATAGATCAGGTCGACGCGGACATGCTCGTTGTTGCGCAACGCATGCGAGGCGCCGAGCATGACGACGAAGGCGAAGAGATACCATTGGATCTCGAGCCAGCCGTTCGAACTGTAGTTGAAGGCGTAGCGGACGATGGCGTTTCCGGCGCTGATCAGACAGCAGAACAGCACCATGTATTCGGAAAGTTTGCCCATGATCCGACTGACCGAATCGATCAGCCGGCTTGCCGCCAGAAGTCCCGACATTCGTTTCCCTTGTTCTTGTCCTGCCGTTTCTCCGGCAGCTTTCCCTCTTGCAATCGATGTAGACCACGGCCTTCGAAATTGGAAGGATAAATGCCGCGGCTTGGAGTATAGTCTTAGATGCGCTGACCGGACCGTGTGACCATATAATAATTAGACAACCCTGGCGTGGATAAAAAATTTCAATAATCTCGCCAAGAGGCTGCATTGACGCGTGTAAGCTGTAGGGTTCATCCTCTGGTTTTAGAAAATTTGACCAAATGTTTGATTCCATTGAAATCAATTTTTAAAGGGTTGGGCTTAGAATTCCCGCGCACAGGGAAAGTGTGGATGAAGCCAGATAACCCGAACAGGGTCCCTTTAGATGTGTATCTGTCGTTTGTGAGTTCCCTGTCCGGGAACCGCATGACGCTTCTTGCTGGCGTGATCGTGCACGTCGCGACATGCCTGGCCGTCGCCGCCAAGACCCAATCCTTCGTCTACATCCTGCTGGCCGCCGCCTTCCTTCTGGTCTTCTGCGTCCGCATGTTTGTCTTCCGGCGGTTCGACCAGGTCGACAAGGAGCGCCTGTCGCACGCCGGGATCGAGCGTTGGGAGCGGATCCTGGTTGCCGGTGCGGCCTGCACCACCGCTCTGCTCGGCCTCGCCAGCGGCTACGCCATCTTCGTCGTGCACGATTCCTTTGCCGAGCTTGCCTGCATTGCCGTCACCATGGCGACCATGGTTTCCGTCGTCGGTCGCAACTACGGTTCGCGCCTGGCGGTCGACCTGCAGACCTTCTCCTGCTGTCTGCCGATGATCGTCTGCAGCCTGATGGCGCTGGACTTCTATCGTGGCCTGCTGTCGATCTTCCTCATTCCCTTCTGGCTGACGACGCGGGCCATGGCGAACGGCGTGCGCGAGTTCCTTTATGAGAATGTCATCGCGCGCCGGGAGATCACCATTATCGCCGACCGTTTCGATACGGCGCTGAACAATATGCCGCATGGCCTCGTCATGGTCGATGCCGAAAACCGGATCCAGGTCGTCAATCGCAAGGCCTGCGAGCTTCTGAAGATCGGCGCGCCGGAGCGGTTAAAGGACCGCGACCTCGGCGCCGTCCTGCGTTACGGCGCGCGCTACAGCTTCATGGACGCCTCGCAGCCGGAGCTCATCCTGCGTCAGCTCACCCAGGTCGCCGAAGGTAACCTGTCGCGCACGCTCGTTCATTTTCCCGAGGGCCTGTCGCTGGAATTCTCCGCCAGCCGGAGAGCCGATGGCGGCGCCGTACTGATCTTCGAAGACGTGTCGAGCCGTGTCAAGGCGGAGCAGAAGATCATGCACATGGTCCGCTTCGATGCGCTGACCGGTCTGCCGAACCGGGAATATTTCGGGCAGCTGGTGCAGGACTATCTCGCCAAACATCAGAGGAAGTCCGGGCCGCTCGGCTTCATGGTTCTCGATATCGACGAATTCAAACATGTCAACGACATGCGCGGCCATGTCACCGGCGACCATCTGCTCTGCGCTATCGCCGCCCGCATCAAGCAGGCTTCCGGCAACGCCATTCTCGGCCGGCTGATGGGCGACCAGTTCATCCTGTTCTTCCCGCATGCGAAGGAGCCGGCCTCGCTCGACATCGAGATCCGCCGCGTGCACGCGGCGATCCAGGGTCATTATGAGGTCGATGAGCTGACCTTCCTCGTTTCGCTCAGCGCAGGTTACGCCATCCTCGAAAGCACTGCCTTCGCGATGGACGAATGGAGCGTCAAGGCGGATCTTGCCCTGTTCGAAAGCAAGTCGCGCTTCAAGGGCGGCATATCAGGCTTCGAGCGGGAGATGGACGGCCGCTACATCGAGCAGCAGAAGCTGAAGGCGGATCTGCGTGACGCGGTTTCCGCGCAGGCGCTGCATCTGGTCTTCCAGCCGATGTTCCGGGCCGACGGTTCACGAATCGAATGCGCCGAGGCCTTGGCGCGCTGGGTGCATCCGGAGAAGGGATCGATCCCGCCCGATGTCTTCATCCGGCTTGCCGAGGATATGGGCATCATCTCCGACATCACCCGCTTCGTCCTGTTCAAGGCCTGCAGCGAATGCATGAACTGGCCGGACCATATCGCGGTCTCGGTCAACCTCTCGGCTCGGGACCTCAGGGATGCCGACATCCTCCAGCTGGTCGCCGACGCGCTTGCTCATTCCGGCCTCGATGCGGCGCGGCTGCATCTCGAAGTCACAGAAAGCTGTCTGATCGACGAGCCGGCGGCCGTGCGTGCCATCCTGGCGGAGCTCAGGGCCCGCGGCATCACCATCGCCATCGACGATTTCGGGACCGGCTTCTCCAGTCTCAGCTATCTCGACACGCTGCCGCTTGATATCGTCAAGATCGACCGCTCCTTCGTCCGCAATATCGTCGAGGATACCCGCCGCCTCAAGCTGCTGCGCGGCACGGTCCATCTCGCCCGTGAACTGGGGCTGAAGATCGTCATCGAGGGTGTCGAGACCGAAGAGCAGCTCGCCCTGCTCAACAAACACCGCAGCACCGATCTGGTGCAAGGCTATGTTTTCTCTCAGCCGGTGCCTTCCCAGAATATCCCGCTCTTGCAGCAGGGCATCGGCCGCCGACCCGTTCAACGCCGACGCAACAAGGTCGCCTGAGCGCTCCGCTACGGCCGCTTTTCCACTGACACTCCTCCGCGCCGTTAACCTTAATACTTTATAAACGGGCCGAATTATCGGATTTCCTTGCCTAAATCTCGCCGGCATATGATTAATGATCCGTTAACGAGCGGATCGAGAGAATGTCAGAGACACTGTTCAAGCGTAGCGATTTCAGCGCGAAAATTTTGGAAGTTTTGGATCATGTCGAGTATCGTCGCGTCGAAAGCAGCGAAGACATGGAGCAGGTGGAACGCCTGCGCTACAAGGCCTACAAGGCTCACGACGTGCTCGCGCTCGCCCCGAAAGGGCTGCTGGACGATAGCGATTTCGACAGTCACGCCTATATCTTCGGCCTGTACTATTATGGGGAATTGGTCAGCACCATCCGGGTTCATTATGTGACACCGGAGCATCGCCTCAGCCAATCCGGCGGCGCCTTTCCGGAGGCGATGGATGAGCTTCTGGATGCGGGGCTGACACTGATCGATCCGGCGCGTTTCGCCGCCGACCCCGAGCTCACCGCCGATCTGCCGTGGGTTCCCTATCTGACGCTGCGGCCGACCATCGTGGCAGCGGCGTATTTCCGCGCGGACCGCGTTCTTCAGTTTGTCCGGCCGCCGCATGCGGCCTTCTACAAGCGCGTCTTCTATGCCGATACGGTCGTGCCCGGCCGGCTGGCGAAGAATTACGGTATCGACATGACGCTGATGGCGACGAATGTGATCGAGGTCGGGCGCAAGCTGCTGACGCGCTATCCCTTCTTCATCTCCAGCGCCAGCGAGCAGCGCATGATGTTTTCACGCAATCCCAACGACACCTTGCCGCCGCTCACCATCATTCCGACAGCGCGCTTCGTGCCGCAAGGCGAACTCGGCACCGACCTGCCGCTCTGATTTCTGTTCTCTCACCGAGAGAGCATCAGAGTGAGAACAATGAGGGGCGACGACACTATCCGCAGTCGTCGTCCCTCATGCTTTTTTCGCCTGGGAATAGGTGGTTTTGAAGCCTAAAAGCGCGTCGCATCAAATCTGATTCGTGCGACGCGCTTTAGCCCTTTGTTTTGATGCATGTCGTTCTTCCGGAACCGCTGCACACTTCCGGGCGACATGCATGAGCTGCGGCATTCTCATGGATTGCGCTTTCGGCTGTCATTGTGTAATTCCTGCAAGCAGGGATTTCCCTCGCCAGCCGAGGGAATCAGGCAGCGCAGAGGCATTTCAGGGAGACGATATTTTTATGGCCGAACATCATACCGGACCGGTCGAGACCGGCGCGCCGATGGATTACAAAGAACATGAAAAGACCTACGACATGTTCATCACTGCCACCAAATACGGCTCGATGCTTCTCATCGTCCTCCTGCTTGCGATGACCGCCGGTTTCTTTGGCGGCGCTGGCCTTCTCGGCGGCCTCCTCGTCTTCATCATTCTACTCGCTGTCGGCGTCTTCCTGTTCCGCTGAGCGCGGCAAAAGGGAGGGCTTCGCCGAAGCTTTGTGACTGAAGCGCGTTGCGATCTTTCAGATTGGCTCTTCGCGCTTCAGGTCTTTATTTTCTCGCATATCGTTATCGCAGGGCTGCCAGACAGTTTTGCACGACATGCTTTAGGTGCTTGGCCTGCGCAGGGAAGCCTGCGGCGGTCTGGCTGACCCGGAGGAGGGGGCAGTTGGGCAATATCGTTTTCGTTGCAAGGGAAATTGCGGGCGAGGAGACGCGTGTCGCGGCCTCCGCCGAGACCGTGAAAAAAATGAAGAGTTTCGGCTTCGACGTCGTCGTCGAAGCCGGTGCCGGTGCGGCGTCGCGCGTTCCGGACGGAGAGTTCGAGGCAGCTGGCGCCAGGATCGGCAGTTCTGCCGATGCAGCCTCCGCCGACGTCGTGCTGAAGGTGCGCCGCCCGACCGCACAGGAAATTTCAGGCTATAAAAGCGGCGCCGTGGTCATCGCCATCATGGATCCCTATGGCAATGACGAAGCGATCGCCGCTCTTGCCAGCGCCGGTCTTTCGGCTTTTGCGATGGAACTGATGCCGCGCATCACCCGCGCCCAGTCCATGGATGTGCTTTCGTCCCAGGCCAATCTCGCCGGCTATCAGGCCGTCATCGAGGCGGCGGCGGTTTATGACCGTGCCATGCCGATGATGATGACGGCTGCCGGCACCGTGCCGGCCGCCAAGGTCTTCGTCATGGGTGCCGGCGTCGCCGGTCTTCAGGCGATCGCCACGGCGCGGCGCCTGGGTGCTGCGGTTTCGGCCACCGACGTACGCCCGGCCGCCAAGGAGCAAGTCGCCTCGCTCGGCGCCAAGTTCATCGCCGTCGAGGATGAGGAGTTCAAGGCGGCGGAAACGGCCGGGGGTTACGCCAAGGAAATGTCCGCCGACTATCAGGCAAAGCAGGCAGCGCTGGTGGCCGAACATATCGCCAAGCAGGATATCGTCATCACCACCGCGCTGATCCCCGGCCGCGCGGCGCCTCGGCTCGTTTCGCGCGCCATGCTCGCTGCGATGAAGCCCGGCGCGGTCGCCGTCGACCTTGCGGTCGAGCGCGGCGGCAATATCGAGGGCGTCGTTGCCGGCGAGATCGCCGATGTCGACGGCGTCAAGGTGATCGGTTTTGCCAACATGCCGGGCCGGGTCGCGGCCAGCGCTTCGGCGCTCTACGCCAAGAACCTCGTCACCTTCCTCGAGACCATGGTCAACAAGGAGGGCCGGAGCGTGGTCGTCAACCTCGACGACGAACTCGTCAAGGCGACGATGCTGACCTATGCCGGCGACGTGGTGCATCCCGCCTTCGGCGGCGCGAAGAAGGGAGATCTCTGATGGCCAGTGAAGCAATGGACAAAGCGCTGGAGCAGCTCGACCAGGCGGTCACCGCTGTCGTCACGGCGGCGGCCCATGCACCGGAAGCGGCCAGCGCTGCGACCGGCGGGGCGATCGATCCCTTCGTCTTCCAGCTGGCGATCTTCGTCTTGTCGATCTTCGTCGGTTATTACGTCGTATGGTCGGTGACGCCGGCGCTGCATACGCCCCTGATGGCTGTCACCAATGCGATCTCCTCCGTCATCGTCGTCGGCGCGCTTCTGGCGGTCGGCATCTCGACAAGCGGGCTTGCGACCGGCTTCGGCTTCGTCGCCCTCGTGCTCGTCTCGGTGAACATTTTCGGCGGTTTCCTCGTGACGCAGCGAATGCTCTCGATGTACCGCAAGAAAGACCGGTGAGGAACCGATGACCAATATCGCAGCCTTCCTCTACCTCGTCTCCGGCGTTCTCTTCATCCTGGCGCTTCGGGGTCTCTCGCATCCAGCCACCAGCCGCAAGGGCAATCTCTACGGCATGATCGGCATGGGGATCGCCATCCTGACGACGCTGGTGCTGGCGACGCCGAATTTCGGCGGTTTCGTGCTGATCATCCTCGGCCTTGCCATCGGCGGCAGCGTCGGCGCCTATGTCGCCCGCACCATCGCCATGACCTCGATGCCCCAGCTCGTTGCCGGTTTCCATTCGCTGGTCGGTCTCGCGGCCGTCTTGGTCGCGGCCTCGGCGCTCTATACCCCCGCCTCCTTCGGCATCGGCGAGATCGGCCAGATTCACACCGAAGCGCGGGTCGAAATGGCGCTCGGCGTCGCCATCGGTGCGCTGACCTTCACCGGTTCGATCATCGCCTTCCTGAAACTTGACGGGCGCATGTCCGGCAAGCCGATCATGCTGCCTTACCGGCATGTGATCAATGCGGCGCTGCTGGTGCTGATCGTGCTGTTCATCATCGGGTTGGCCGCCACCGAAAGCCATTTCGATTTCTGGGCCGTGGTGGCGCTGTCGCTGGCGCTCGGCGTTCTGTTGATCGTGCCGATCGGCGGCGCCGATATGCCCGTCGTCGTCTCGATGCTGAATTCCTATTCCGGCTGGGCTGCGGCCGGCATCGGCTTCACGCTCGGCAATCTCGCACTGATCATCACCGGCGCGCTTGTCGGTTCGTCCGGCGCGATCCTCTCCTACATCATGTGCAAGGGCATGAACCGTTCCTTCGTCTCGGTCATCCTCGGCGGTTTCGGCGGCGAGACGGCGTCCAGCGGCCCCGACACCTCAGACAAGACGGTCAAGCTCGGCTCGGCCGAGGATGCGGCCTATCTGATGGCCAATGCATCGAAGGTCATCATCGTGCCGGGATACGGTATGGCGGTCGCCCAGGCCCAGCATGCGCTGCGCGAACTCGCCGACAATCTGAAGAAGAACGGTGTCGAAGTGAAATATGCGATCCATCCGGTCGCCGGCCGCATGCCCGGCCATATGAACGTGCTGCTCGCCGAAGCCAATGTTCCCTACGACGAGGTCTTCGAGCTCGAGGACATCAATTCGGAATTTGCCCAGGCCGACGTCGCCTATGTCATCGGCGCCAACGACGTCACCAATCCGGCGGCGCGCGACGACAAGACCTCGCCGATCTACGGCATGCCGATCCTCGACGTCGACCGGGCAAAGACCTGCCTTTTCGTCAAGCGCTCGCTCGGCTCCGGTTATGCCGGCATCGACAATACGCTGTTCTATAAGGACGGCACGATGATGCTGCTCGGTGACGCGAAGAAGATGACCGAGGATATCAACAAGGCGATTTCGCATTGATCACCTCAGAACAGCCGCCCCTCGGGCGGCTGTTCCGTTCAGGTCGGACGGGGCCGCTTTGCTCAGGTCTCGCCCGGCACCAGCGTCATCTTTTCGACGCCGATGGCGAGATTCAGCCCTTCCTGCGCCTGGACATTCAGCGGCTGCAGCATGAAAGCTTTGTTGGTGCCCCCGGCAATCACCTTGGCCCCGGCCCCTGCACCGACGCTCGCATCCGCACCGATACCGTAATATTCGCCGGCCAGCGCGAATTGCGGTATATCCGTGCCGGTTTTCGCCAGCACCTGCCAGATCATCACGCTCTTGCCGGTCTGGCCGATGTCGAGACCGAACTTCTCGATTTTGCCGGCATAGACCGCTTTGGCGCCGCCTGACGCCGGCGTATAGGTGCAGATCAGGTTCTTCTGCGAGGTAATGATCAGGCCCTGGCCACCATCCGATCCGCAGACCAGGCGGCCAAGCGTCACATAACTTTCCGCGCCCGCCTGATCTGCCCAGGCAGCGGCCGTCAGAGCCGCGGCGGCGATCATCGTTTGCTTGAACATGGTCTTTCTCCTTGGGAACGACCTGTTCGAAACGGGTAGGGGTGGCGATTGTTCCTGACTTGGATGTTTAGTCCCGTTCCAGCATGGCGCGCTGCGCCGTCAGCACCCACAACAGGCCCTCGGGCCGGAAATCGACCTGCACCGTGCCGCGGAAGGCGGAGGCGGCATGGGCCTTGATAACGGTCGTGCCGAAACCTGAGCGGGTTGGCTCTGCCACAGGCGGGCCGCCGCGTTCCTCCCAGGTGAAGCGGAGCAGGGCATCCGGCTTGTCTTCCTCCCTGACATCGCGCCATTCGAAGCGGACACGGCCTTGCGGGACGGAAAGCGCACCGTATTTGACCGAATTGGTGGCGAGTTCATGCAGGGCAAGGCCGAGATTCTGCACCGCATCCGGCTTCAGCACGAAATCTTCGCCGGTGATTTCAATCTGTTCGCGCGATTGCGGGAAGGCCTGCAGGTGGATGTCGACGACCCGCCGCAGCGACACGCCTCCCCATTGCTCGCTGGTCAGCAGCTCGATCGAACGTCCCAGCCCCTCGAGGCGGTCGGCGACGGCGGCCTGGAAGGTCTCGACGCTGTCGGCCTGTTTGGCGAGCTGGCGCATCATCGCCTGGGCAAGCGTCAGAAGGTTTTTGGTGCGGTGGACAAGTTCGTGCATGACGAAGCGCAGCCGGTCCTCGGTCTGGCTGCGATCGAAGGAGGCGTTCGAAAGCGCGATCGCCACCTGGTTCGCCTCGATGACGCTGGTCTCGACCGGCGAGACAATATGGCCTTCGCCCATGCGGTTGGCCATTTCAGCAATATCGCGGATGGTGGTGCGTACCTGCCGTGCGACGGCATAGGCGCCGAGCACGGCGACGAGCACCAAGGCTACGCCGCCGATGATGAGGAAACGCCAGGTGCTGAGGATCGAAGCCTGGGCGATCGGTCCCCAGATCACCGTTTTCCACGACCAGCCGGGAATCCTGGCATAGCCAAGCAGCATGTGCGGCAGGATCTTCTCGTCCTGGAAGACGCCGCGTGACGCGGTGAATGCCGGCAGGATGCGCGGATCGAAGAGCGTGCCGGGTTCGAGATTGGCGGGGCCGGCACCAGCGACCACATGGCCGCTTTGATCGATGATTGCGGCCGACCAGCCGGGGGCAAGGCCCTCGGTCGTCACGAGCTTGCCCAAATCCTTGGCATCCTGGGTGATGATGAGGGCTGCGACGGGATCGTCTGCCCGCGGCAGGGTGACGTTATAGACCCATTCGCCGCTGGTCCGGCCGCGGAAGACGTCCGATGCCTCGATGCGACCGGAGGCCATGACCGCTTCGAGGGCGGGCAGGTTCGCCGTCTTGCCAAGCGGCGTGCCGAACGCCCGGCGCGTGTTCAGCAGCTGCTGGCCGGTGCGATCGACGGCGATGACGAACAGCGTATTGTCTCTGAGGGCCGTTTCCGTGCGCTCGTGGAAGGCGGCGAGATTGCCGTTTTCGAGTTCCGGCGAGCTCGAAAGCAGCCGCAGCGTCGTTGCCATATCCTGAAGCTGACGGTCGATGATGCGCGAAAGCGCAAGCGCATCCTGGGCCGTCTCGCGCCGCAGCGTCGAACGCTGGTTGTCCTCAAGCTGCAGCAGAAGCAGTGTTACAAAGGCGAAGATGGGCAGCGCGATCGCCACCGCCATGGCGACGAGATAGGTGCCGATGGAGGCCTTGGGAAAGAACAACGCGACGATCTTCATCTGTTTCGCCACGTCCCATGCGCTGGCCGGCAAGGGTTTTTGCGAGCGGTCAGGAAAGCAAAGATCCGCATCTCTCGCAAGCCGCCCTCAAACTGTTTCGAACACCTGATAGCAAGCTATCGAAGCAGCGCCATGTTAGGGGGAGCAAGAGCAGGTTGCAACATACTATGATATGTCATCGAGGACGACATATCGTGCGGCGGCCGATATTTCGGCCGCCCAACTGATGTCCTTAGCCGGCTGAGGCGCCGACGCGAGCAAGGCCGTCGCGAGCCGGCTGATATTTGGGATCGAGGCCAACGGCGTGGCGATAGGACCGGGCGGCCTTCGCCTTGTCGCCGCGCCGCTCGTAAACCAGCGCCTGGTTGGCCCAAGATTCGGCGATGTTGCCGTTAAGTTCGATCGCATGGTTGAAATCGGCAAAGGCGTTATCGTTGTCGTTCAGCGCGATATAGGAAATGCCGCGGCCGTTATAGGGCTCGGGCGAATTCGGCGCGAGCGAGATCGCCTTCGAGAAATCGTCGATCGCCTTATCCTGCTGATTGCGCTTCTGATAGATCAGGCCACGATTGTGATAGGCGCGGCCATCGGTGGTGCCAAGCTGGATCGCCTTGTCGAAATCGTTGAAGGCCTGGTCGTCCTGGCCGGCCATGCGATAGACGTTGCCGCGGCCGATATAGGCGACGTCGTAGCTCGGATTGATCTGCAGCGCGGCATTGTAATCACTGATCGCCTGGGCCTGCTGGCCCATGTTGCGATAGACTAGGGCGCGGTTGGCATAGGCCTGGAAAAACCGCGGATTGATCTGCAATGCGGTGTTGAAATCGTTCAGCGCCTGGCGGAACTGGCCGCCGCGGCCATAGGCGGAACCGCGGACGTTGTAGCCTTCCGGATCCTTGGGATTGGCGTTGATGACCGCCGTCAGAGAGGCGATATTCTCTTCCGAACCCTGCGCCTTGTCGATGCGGATCACGGCATCAGTTGTGTTTGTCGTCTCACAGCCGGCAAGGCCGAACATTGCCGCCAGCGCCAAAGCGGGCAGGAATGCGGTTTTCTGCAGGCGCCAGGCGCGGGACGGATTGAAGGTGTTGACAGCCATTCGGGCTCGCTTTCCCCATGCGGCATACCCGATACTGGGATATGCGATCTTCAGCGGCAAACTAAAAAAGGCGGTGGCGAACCCATCGCCCCCGCCACAATGCATCTGAAAACGTCGAAAAAACGACGGCAACGCTCAGCGTGCGACCAGACCTTCGCGCTGGGCGCGCTTACGGGCCAGCTTGCGAACGCGACGAACAGCTTCGGCCTTTTCGCGAGCACGCTTCTGCGACGGCTTCTCGTAGTAGTCGCGCATCTTCATTTCGCGGAAAATGCCTTCGCGCTGCATCTTCTTCTTGAGAGCGCGGAGAGCCTGATCGACATTGTTATCGCGGACAAGTACCTGCACGAGAATCACGTTCCTTTGGTTGGTTGATGCCGGCGGCGGCGCAGCGCCAGGGGCAAAAATATAACGTTCGCGCGGCCGCAGCCTTGCGATTGGTGATGCGGGATATCAGATCGGGTATAGGAAGTCCAGATGCATATGGAAAGCAGGTGGAAAAATCACGCTTGCCCCTGTCCGGTCACGATCCGGCTGCCCCGGGCGCGGTTTCATCAAGCGCGGCGATCGCCTCCTTGAGAGCCGTCCTGACCCGGAGGCGGTCGGCCGGCTCCAGCCTGCTCATATCCAGATGCAGGTCGAGGCCGGCGAGGTGTTCGCTGAGCACGCGGCTCTTGTGGTCCGCTCCGAGGGTCAGGCCATCCACCGCATAGGGCACGATCTCGCGCTGGATGCCCTTCATGGTGATTGGTGGCAGTGGGTGGGCGTCGACGATCTCGTTCACCAGCGCATAGGTTTCGTAGCTGATGACGATTTCTCCTCCCTGGGCGATCGATTGCAGCCGGGCTGCAAGATTGGCCTCCGCCCCGATGATCGTATAGTCCATGCGGTCGCTGCTGCCGAAATTGCCGACGTTGCAATAACCGCTATTGATCCCCATGCGGACGACGAAAGGCTCTTCGGTGCCGTTTCTGCGCCATCTGTCCTTGAGTTCGCCGAGACGGCGCTGCATGTCGACGGCCATGCGCAGACAGGCTTTGGCGTCTTCCTCCGGACCTCTGGTTTCCGGGTCGCCGAAAAACACCAGCATGGCGTCACCGATGAACTTGTCCACCGTGCCGCCATGTTCCAGGGCAATGTTCGACATCTCAGTCAGATATTCGTTGAGCATCGCCGTCAGCGCTTCCGGCTGCAGGCGCTCGGTGGTGGCGGTGAAATCCTTGATGTCGGAGAAGAAGATCGTCAGGCGTTTGCGCTCGGTATGGACGACAACATCCTTCTGCCCGCTGAAGATGCTTTTGTAGATCTGCGGCGAGAGATAGCGCGAAATCTTCAGGGAAACGCTGGCCAGAAACTCGTTTGCCGTTTCCAGATCCCGGTTGGCGCTATGGATCGCGCGCGCCTGCTGCCGCTGGAGGAGAATGAAGCTGATGCCGATGATGGCAACGAACAAAAAATAGCAGAGCAGGTATTTGAAGGCGAAGATGTTGCTCGCATAGGGCTGCCGGATGATGACTTCCTGAATGCCGCGCACATCGCCCACTTTCCAATCGGTCTTCGGGCTTTCGGGATGGGTATTGTGGCAGGCAACACAAGCCTGGCCCATGACGACGGGGGTGATGAAGCGCAAGGTATCGGTCAATCCGACACGAGTGAGATCGTTCAGCGTCTGCTGCGGATTGGCGCGCAGTGCGGCCAGCGCATTCTTTTCGAAATCGTCGAGCTCGTGGGATGCGCGACTCTTGAACGGCAGATCGGAAACGAAGCGGTAGGTGATGTTGGCCTGCTGCTCCTTGATGACATCGCCGAGCTCCAGGGAAAGCGTCGCCGGCAGCGGGATGGCGCCAGGAATATTCGCGTAGTTGTGGGAGACGACCGTGCCTTCGGTCAGGCCGCTGGCATGCGCGGCCAGGACGCGCCCGACGACATTGGCGGAATAATAGGAACGGATGCTCGAGATCAGCGAGCTCATGTCGCGTGCTTGACGCCGCAGGGTATTTCCCGAGAGATCGCTGATATCGAGCCAGACGGCCAGCGGCAGTCCTGCGAGCATTGCCAGCACGACGACAATCAGCCAGTAGCCGCTCCGACGCGCGGCGGTTTCGGAAATCACGGCGACCCCTCGTTCTTCTCTGGAAGGCATTCGACTTTCGATCGCTACAAGAACATTTCGCCGGCTGCCCGGCAAGATCGAAGCCCTGCCATATAGCCAAAAGCCGGCCCAATCTGGATGTGTAGCGCGGCCCATCGAAAGAGAGGATCCGGACGGCATGTGCGAATGGCGTTTGGACCGAAAGCGGCGTAGCCTGCGGCAGGTGCAGGCCGTTTCTGCGGGCCGTGGAGGGACACCGGTGAGATCATGACGCGCGTCCAGCAAATCGGTGTCGTTATCGGCCTCGCGATCGTGGCTCTGCTCACGATCCTGCGGGCCGACGATCCCGGGATTTTCAAGCTGATCCGCGGCGTGACCTTCGATGAATATCAGCGGCTCGTTCCGAGGACCTTCGAGCCGATGCCGGTTCGCGTGGTCGACATAGACGAGACATCCTTACGCGAATTCGGCCAATGGCCCTGGCCGCGGGACCGGATGGCGCTGCTGGTGGACCGGCTTTCCGCGATGGGCGCTTCGGCCATCGCCTTCGATATTCTTTTTGCCGAGCCGGACCGGCTGTCGCCGCGCAACGTTGTCGCCGAGGTCGAAGGCGTCGATCCTTCGCTGGCCGAGAAACTGCCTGACAATGATGAGATATTCGCCCGCGCGATTGCCGAGAAGCCCGTCGTGCTCGGCTTCGGCCTTTCCAACGTGGGCAATTACCGGCCGCCTGTGAAGGCGGGTTTTGCCTTCACAGGCGAAAGCCCCGTTTCCGCGCCGCCCTATCTCGGCGCCTCAACACCGCTCAGGCCGCAATTGGAGGCGAATGCGGCGGGGCTCGGCCATATCAGCCTTAACCCTGGCAATCCTTCGCCGGTGGTGCGGGCGGTTCCGCTGTTTTTGACCGACGGAGAGCAGCTCTATCCAAATCTCGCCATCGAGGCGCTGCGCGTTGCGCAGGGGGCGTCGACCTATGTGCTGTCGGGCGCGCCAGATCGCGCCGGCATCATGACATCGGCGAAGATCGGCGATTTCGTCGTGCCGCTGACGGCGGCGGGCGAACTCTGGCTCTATGTCAGCCCCGATCGGGCCGAGCGGTACATATCCGCCCGGCAGGTGCTTGCGGCCGAAGGGGCCTCTCCCGAGGTTGCGGCTGCCATTAACGGCAGCATCGTCTTCGTCGGCACATCGGCCGCCGGCCTGCAGGACATCCGCGTCACGGCGCTCGGCGAGAACGTTCCCGGCGTGTCGCTGCATGCCCAGGCCGTCGAGCAGATCCTGTCCGGCCATTTCCTGTCGCGGCCTGACTGGGCGGACGGGCTGGAAATCCTGACGATTGCCGTGCTCGGAAGCCTGCTCGTCGTCGTGACGACCTTCGTCAGTCCCGCCGTCGCGCTGATCTGCGGCCTGCTGATCACGGCGATGGCGCTCGTAGCCTCCTGGTCGTCGTTTCTGTATGCCGGGCTTCTTTTCGATCCGCTGGCGCCGATCGTCAGCGGATCGATCATCCATTTTGCCGCAACCTCGTTCAAAATCCTGGTGATCGACCGGGAGCGGCGGGCAGTGCGGCGCGCCTTCGGGCATTATCTTTCGCCATCGCTGCTCCATCGTATCGAGCATACCCGTGATCCTTTACGCCTCGGCGGTGACGACCGCGAACTGACGGTCATGTTCGTCGATGTCCGAAACTTCACCGAGATCAGCGAGCGGCTGGCGCCGACGGATGTCGTGGCCTTCCTGAACACGCTGCTCGATGCGCTGAGCCGCCACGTGGTGGCCAATGAAGGCACGCTCGACAAGTTCATCGGCGATTCGATCATGGCGTTCTGGAATGCGCCCGTCGATGTGGCCGATCATGAAACCAAGGCGGTTCGCGCAGCACTTGCCATGCGCGAGACGCTCGCCGAATTGAACGCCGGCGACGCTTTCGGCTTCGGACCCGGACAGCAGGTCGGGATCGGCATCGGCATCCATACCGGCCTTGCCTGCGTCGGCAATATGGGCGCCAAGACGCGCTTCAACTATTCGGCGGTCGGCGATGCCGTCAATGTCGCGGCGCGCCTGGAATCATGCTGCAAGGAAGTCGGTTTCGATATTCTGATATCCGACAGTACGGCAAGGTCGGTGCGGGGCATGGCGCTGCTCGAGGCCGGCGCCATTCCGCTCAAAGGAAAGAGCAGCCGAACGCAGATCCTTGCCGTCGTCGGCGACGAACGGGTTGCCGCATCGGCCGAATTTTCAGCCCTTGTCGTTACTCACCAGCAGCTGATGCAGGCCCTGTTTGCGCATTCGAAGAACACCCGCAAGCTCATCGGCACGGCAAAGCTCAGGGCGGCGGGAGTGATCGACGGCCTGGCGGAATTCTATCAGCGGGTATCCGGCAGGACCGATCATTTTCGCGAGGCGAATGATCGATTCGAGAAGAGCGCGGCCGACTGAACGGGTCAGCGGTTGTGATTGAAACCGTCGCGCCTGTTGTGGTGCCGATCCTTGTCGTGATCACGATCGCCATCGTGGTCGCGATCGTGTTCTTGATGATCCCGGTCATTTCCGTGATGCTGGTCGTGGTGGCCGGTCCGGTCGTGATCATCATGCCCGTCATGCTTGTCGGGACGATCCGGCTTATCATGATGCGGCCTGTCGTGATCTGGCCTGTCGTGATGGGGCCTGTCATGATGCGGTTTGTCGTGATGCGGCATGTCCGGCTTGTTCGGCCGCTCTTTCTTCGGCTCGGCCCGCCTCTGAGGCGGATCCTGCCTTTGCGGAACAGGTGTAATCGCCGGCGGAGGCGGTTTTCTATCTTTTCTTTCCGGCGCGGCCGACGCCATATTGCAGCCGCCGATCATGCCAATGCCGCCTGAAAGCCGCTGATTGCCGGAGAGAAAGGGCAGCGCGCGGGGATTTCCGAGCGTATCGAGAATGCTGGGATCGACCCGGCGCGCCGCCGACATATTGCCATTCGGCTTGGCGACCACGCAATCGCAGCGCTGCTGCAATTGCCGGCAGCCGCCCGGGCCGCAAAACCGGGCCGCGCCATTCAGCAAGACGACGGCGGTCGTGCCATCGGGGCCGACATAGAAATCGAAAGCGGTGCCGCGCACGCCGATCGTGCCGGCGGGCGTCAGGATCTGGTAGGCGGAGGAATTGGAGTTGCCGCTTACCCAGCGGAACGTCCCCTTTGCCGCTCTGATGGTCAGCTTCTTCACCGATTGGGAATCATCGAAGACATATTTGTCGATCACGACCGACGAGCCCCAGCCCACCGCGAGTTTCGTGCCGTCACGAAACAGGAATTGGCCAAGCCCCGATGGGGATGTCTTGATGCGTTCGTTGCGATGGACGCTGCTGTCGACTTCGATTGGGCCGCTCTGTCCCGTCACCTCCGTCTTGATGACGACAGCTTGGCCGACTGGCTCGGCGGCGAGAGCCGGCTGCGCGACGGCAACCACAATGCAAAGTGCTTGGAGTAATGAACGCCGACCCCACATGATACACGGACCCCGGAAACACGGGGAGAATTAACATTTTAGTAACTGCTTGTCTTCTCGCCCACTTGGGCTACGACCGGGCGGCGGCCCCTGGGAAAGGCCGATTTTGCCTCGTCCTGCCGAACGGCCTCGGAAGCAGCGGACGATGTCGCGCGAATACTGCGCAGTTTTCGGCATCATGTCGCTGAGTGTCAAAAGCAAAGCGCTCGACTGTCGCAAAAGAACCGTTGTGCCGCATTTGGATTTGCGATTTGTATGGGCGCGGAGAACAGCCCTTTCCCATAGGAGAACAAGGCGGATGCGGAAATATTCGGTTTTTGCCGTGGCGAGGGAGGCACTTCGGGGCCATAAGGGCTGGGAGAAGCAGTGGACTTCGCCTGAGCCGCGCGCCGAATACGACGTCGTCATCATCGGCGCCGGTGGTCATGGGCTGGGTGCAGCCTATTACCTCGCCAAGGAGCACGGCATTACCAATGTGGCGGTGATCGAAAAAGGCTGGCTTGGCGGCGGCAATACCGGGCGCAACACCACCATCATCCGCTCGAACTATCTCTATGAAGAGAGCATGCACATCTACGAGCATTCGATGAAGCTCTGGGAAGGGCTTTCTCAGGAGCTCAACTACAATGTGATGTATTCGCCGCGCGGCGTGATGATGCTCTCGCACAATATTCACGACCAGCAGTCGTTCAAGCGGCATATCCATGCCAACCGGCTTTACGGCATCGACAATGAATGGCTGACGCCGGAGCAGGCCAAGGCTTATTGCCCGCCGCTCGACATTTCGGCGAGCGCCCGCTACCCGATCAACGGCGCGGCGCTGCAGCGGCGCGGCGGCACGGCGCGGCACGACGCGGTTGCCTGGGGCTATGCCCGCGCCGCCTCGGACCGCGGGGTGCACATCATCCAGAATTGCGAAGTGACCGGCATCCGCCGCGGCCCCGATGGACGCGTGACCGGGGTCGAGACCTCGCGCGGCTTCATCGGCGCCAAAAAGGTCGCCGTGTCGGCCGCCGGCCATACGTCGACCATCATGAAGATGGCCGATGTGCGTGTGCCGCTGCAATCGAGCCCGCTGCAGGCGCTGGTCTCCGAGCCGCTGAAGCCGATCTTTCCGTGCGTCGTCATGTCGAACACGGTGCATGCCTATATCTCCCAGTCCGACAAGGGAGAGCTCGTCATCGGCGCCGGCACCGACCAGTACAACTCATACTCCCAGACCGGCGGGCTGCAGATCATCACGCACACGCTCGATGCCATCTGCGAGCTCTTCCCGATGTTCCGGCGCGTCAAGATGATGCGGCAATGGGGCGGCATCGTCGACAATACGCCGGATCGTTCGGCGATCCAGTCGAAGACGCCGGTTCCCGGGCTCTACGTCA